>OOCS01000424.1_pt1 | contig 32532 bp, 27 predicted proteins | sample 1671411 | NCBI WGS metagenome assembly OOCS01 (sample SAMN06348154, study PRJEB24527) | human gut metagenome | biome: human gut; feature: ankylosing spondylitis patient; material: feces | host: Homo sapiens | place: China | collected 2015-10 | reverse complement strand
TCCCGCTGGCCGAGGAGACCCGCTTCATCGCCACCATGAACTACGGCTACGCCGGCACCCGTGAGCTGAACGAGGCCCTCACCTCCCGCTTCGTGGTCATCCAGATGCCCACCATCACCGAGGAGAACCTCGAAAAGCTCCTGCGCACCCAGTTCCCCGATTTGAACAGCAAGTACGTCAGGCAGTTCGCCCTGCTCTTCCTCGATTTGCAGAAAAAGTGCGACAGCGCGGAAATTTCCACCAAAGCTCTCGACCTGCGCGGTATGCTGGACGCTCTGCGCCTGATGCGCCGGGGCGTCGCTTCCGGGGCTGCGCTGGACATGGGCATCACCAACAAAGCCTTCGACTCCTACGAACAGGGCCTCATCCGGGACGCCATTGCCGCCCGCATCCCGGCCCAGCTCACCGCCGCAAAGCTCTTCGATTAAAAAGGGGCGTTTTTATGGAAGCGCAGAGCTACACCGCCGAAGAGCGGCGGGCCGCCAATCAGGTGTGGGCGGCGGCAGGAGCCTACGGCTTCGAGCCGCTGTTCCTCGCCCGGAACACCGACGGCACCATTGATTTTTACATGAACTGCGTCGTGGGGCTGGTCCACAAATACTACGGCGACGAGCCGGTACGCAGCCTCTTTGACGCATGGGAGGGCGACATCCGGCAGGCCATGCTGGACGATTTGACCTGGCTCTACCTCGAGAGCGCGGCCTACGCGCTGGAACTGCCCCGCCGCCCGGTGCTTTCGGCCCTTCGCCGTGCCCATGCGGACTACTTTTTCGGCATCCAGTACAAGCTCTCGCGGCAGGAATGGATGGCGAAGAACCAGCTGGTCTACTCCATGCAGGCCGCGCGCTGGCGGGCTGTGCAGGGGCGCACGCCGCCGGTCATGACTCCCTACGAAAAGGCTCTCGACGCCGCCCTCAGTCCCGAGACGCCCCCCAAGCCGGACAAGCTGAAAGCCGCGCTGCTGGCCGTCTACGCCAAATTCGAGCTGTTCAACGGCACGGTGCATCAGAAGGCCGGGCTGCATCTTCATCTGGACGGCCTGCTGGCGTCCCTCATGACCCGCACCATGCCCACCCAGATGATAAAGACCGACCGGGTGACGGTGGAGCATTCCGGCTCGGTGGACGCCTCCGGCGGCGGCATCCATGCCGACAAGCGGCTGGCCCACATCACCCTGCGCCAGCGCGCCGAGGAAGACCGCGCTTACATCGAAAGCTGCTTTGGCCGGTCGCTCTACCCGCCCGAACGGCTGCGGAAGGCCGAGCAGGAGCTTTGCACCGGGGAGCATCTGGGCTGTCACCTCTGGTTTGCCTCCGGCGTCCCCAGCCCGGAGCAGGCCCCTACCCCCGAGGCAAAGCACCTGGCCGAACAGGCCCAGCTTCAGGCTGAGCGGAACCGGGTCTACTACTCCAAAAACCTTGAGCTTCACCGCAGCGTCGTGCTGCGGCTGACCGAACAGATCCGCAACTGCATCCTCGTCCACCAGCAGCCCAACGCCCGGGTCGCCCGCAGCGGCAGCCTCGACCCGGAGCGGGTCTGGCGCACCGTCATGGACGACGACCGGGTGTTCCGCTGTGCGGAGGAAGAGAACCACCCGTCCTTCACCGTTGACCTGCTGCTGGATGCTTCGGCTTCCCGCCTCCACTGTCAGGAGGTCATCGCGGCGCAGGGGTCTATCCTCGCCCAGAGCCTCGCGGCCTGCGGCATCCCGGTGCGGGTGAGCTGCTTTTCCAGCCTGCGGGGCTACACCGTCCTGCGGGTGCTCAAAGGCTTCAAGGAGAAGAGCTTACAGGGCATCTGCCAGTATTTCGCCTCGGGCTGGAACCGGGACGGTCTGGCTCTGCGGGCAGCAGGCGACCTCATCGACTTCGACCCCGGCCCCGCCGCGCGGCACCTGCTCATCCTCCTGACGGACGCCTCCCCCAACGACAGCCGCCGCATCCCGCCCTCCCCCGATGACCCGCTGGGCCGCGACTACGGCGGCAGCGCGGGCGTGGAGGACGCCGCCGCCGAGGTGCGGGCGCTGCAGCGGAAGGGTCTGCGGGTCTCCGCCGTCTTTATGGGCGAAGACGCCAGCGCCGCCGACGCCTCCCGCATCTACGGCAAGAACATGGCCCGCATCCGGGGCATGGACCAGCTGGCCCGGGCCGCAGGCCGACTCATCCAGAACGAGATACGGGAGCTGGGCGACTGAATCATAATAATGTACGGGACCGCTGTGCAGTTGTATCTGCTGCCAGCGGCCCCGTATTTTTGTTGTCACTCACAACCATCTTGTTTTGCGTCGTGGAAGAATCAAAAAGTTTTTTGGTTTATTTGCAAACTTATAGTTGTATTCTGGCGCAATTTATGATATACTACAACCAACAAAGGGCCGCACACCTACACACCACCCCGCGCCCACAGGAAGGAGAACCGCTATGGATGCCGCACGTTATTTTGAAGAGATGCATCTTGCCATGTCCAGCCAGAAGCCTGCGTACCGCCTTGTGCTCAGCGTCAAGGTCCAAGACCTCGGAGGCGCAGACGCTTATCTCGAGCTGCGGCAGGAGCCGGTCAGCGGCAAGGCCCGGGTGTTCTATTCCACGATGGGACGTCAGAAGCTGAACTTCCAGCTCGTCCGCAAAGGGTGGCAGAGCTGCCACAACGCCTCGGGCGAGCTGACGGGGCGTTTCCCCGCCACCGCCGACGGTCTGCTGGCCCAGACGGATTTCTCCGCCTTTGTCCGGGACGACGCCCTCGACAGCGGCCGGATGGCGCGCATTCTGGACGTTCTGGCCCATACTGCCGGTGGTTGTGGGGCCGTCTCCCCCTCTGCTGCCCGGGAGGGTGCGCTCATCACGGTGGAGCGGTTCGTGGGCCGTCCCGCCCATTGGAGCTATTGGAGCACCCGCGCCGCCGAGCAGCTGAACATCGCGGCCATCCTCTGCTGGCTGGGCGACTACCTCGCCGGGGCCGAGCGCCGCACCCTGCAAAGCTGCCCGGAGGCCATGCAGCTTGCCGCCGCATGGCAGGCCGCGCTTTTCGCTCCCCTGCCCCAGACGGCCCCGCGGCCTCAGCCTGTACAGTCCCGGCCCGTCCGCCGTGCTCCCGCCGTCGAGAACAAGCGCTGGCAGAGCATCCTCGCCGTGCTGGCGACGGTGTAACAGAAAGGCCTCCCGCATTGGGAGGCCCATCGCCGTATCTGGCGCGCATTCGTTCATATTTTCAGCTTCGAGAAATCGGTGCAGAGATATTCATAGAGCTTGTCAACGGCCTGAAATCCCATCTTCGCATACAGTTCCTTCGGGGTATCCTCGGAGTCAGCGTGAAGATACAGGATCTCTCCGCGTTCCTGTGCCTTTTCGGCAATGTGCTTCATCAGGGTCATGGCGATGTACTGGTGCCGGAAATCCTCGTCCACCAGCAGGCTGTCCATGCAGACGTATCCATCGGATGCGAAAATATAGCAGTCGCCCGCCAGTTTCCCGCCCAGATACGCTCCAAGGTAGGTCAGTTTTTCCCGGAGATGCCGGTTGTTCCGCACGGTGAAATCTTCCCCGTACAACGGCCCGTAGTATTTCAGCTCGTGCTGTTCCAGCTGGTCTGCGTCCGGGGCCTTGATCGAGACCTCCGGGTTCGTTTTCCAGCTGCGGATGTCTGTTTCCGGGGGCAGAACCATCGTCAGGGTCTCTTCGCACTCCATGCCGAATGCATTGGCCAGCGGCTCGTATCCTTCCAGTTTGAGGAAGGCGTCTCCCCGCGCTTTCTGATAAGCCAGCGCGGCCCGGAGCTCGTCCTCCGTGGGCTGGCCGGAATAACAGAACGCATTGTGGTCGTATTTATCGCGCAGCTCGCTGTCCTCCCGCTTGGTCAGATGCTCTGAAACGGTGTGAGACGCGGAAAACAGCCGGTAAAAGCTTTCATCGGTCTTTCTTGTAGGGTTCATTGCGCTCCTCCAAAACTTATCGCTCACTTCCACCCCCGCGCCGAGGGGTCGAGCATTTCGGCGGCGGAGTAGATAAGGGCGTTGCAGATGGCCGCAGCGACGTTGCTGCCGCCCTTGCGGCCCATCGCCACGATGGCCGGTACATCATGCTTTTCGCAGACGGCGAAGAGCCGCTCCTTGCTCTCCACCACGTTCACAAAGCCCACCGGCACACCGATGACCAGTGCGGGCCGCAGGCCGCTTTCGATCTGTTCTGCAATCGTCAGCAGAGCCGTGGGCGCGTTGCCGACGGCGAGGATGGCCCCGGGATGCTCCTGCGCTGCCTTTTTCATCGCTGCGACGGCCCGGGTGGTGCCAGCCTCTTTGGCGGCGGCGGCCACCTCGGGGTCAGCCATATAACAGCAGGCCGACCCGCCCAGCTTCGCCAGACCGGGCTTGGTGATGCCGGCCAGCGCCATATTCGTATCGGTCACGATGACGGACCCGGCGTGGAGGGCCTTGACGGCCTGCTCCACCGCGCGGGGGGTAAAATGAAGATTCCGTGCATAGTCGAAGTCGGCGGTGGTGTGGATGACCCGCTTGACCACGGCTTCGTGCTCGGGCGGCGGGGTCAGGCCCATCATTTCCAGCTCTTCGGTGATGATGTGGAAGCTCGTCCGCTCAATGTCGGCGGGCAGATGATGCTGCGGCGTCAATATTCTATCCCCTTTCGTGCTTTTATCCCCTTCTGGTAGGGGTGGCGGCGGCATTTCATCTCGGTGGAGTAGTCGGCGGCGTCCAGCATCCACTGGGGCGGCGTGTGGGCCGTCAGGACGCACTCACATCCGGCAGGCCGCTCCAGAACGGCCTTTTTTAATAGCTCGACGTCCACCATATCCAGCTCTTCTGCGCTCCCGGCTTCGTCCAGTATCAGCAGGTCGGCAGGCTGTGCCATGGCGGCGGCGAGGTTCTGGTTTTGCAGTTCCCGGGTCGCGGCCTTTTCCTCCGGCGTCATCTGAAAGACGAATTTCTGCCCGGCCTTGCCCCGGTAGATCTCCGCGCCAAGCTGGGCCAGAAGCGGTATCTCGCCGCTGTTCCCGCCCTTCAAAAACTGGACGATGACCACCCGCTTCCCGGACCCCAGCGCACGGAGCGCAAGACCCATAGCGGCGGTGGTCTTCCCCTTTCCGTCGCCCCAGTACAGATGCAAAAGTCCCTGTTCCATTCAACGCTTCTCCATTCCCATCGCGGCATACACCGCGTCCATATCCAGCGCCCCGCGCACGCCGTCGGCCAGGATGTCGAACTGCTGGCGGCGGTACTCTTCCATCGGGATGAGGGCCGCGTCGGAGGGGTCGATGCCCTTCCGGCGGCAGAGCCAGCCCGCCAGCGCCTCGGCCAGCGTACCGGTGTCGAACAGACCGTGGAGGTAGGTGCCGAACACATTGCCCTGCACACCGCCCTCCCGGCCTCCGTCGGGGTAGTGGGCGAAGGGTTCGCCCTCAGCCTCGGTCACGCCGGTGTGGATCTCGTAGCCTTCCAGCTCTGCACCTGCAAAGGGGGCGGCGGCAACGGTCGCTTTGACCTGTGCGCGGCGCTTCTGCTCGCTGAACACGGTCCGGGTGGGCAGCAGACCCAGCCCCCGCAGAGTCTGCGGTCGGCCGCTCTCGCTGCCGGTGGGGTCGTCGAGGGTCTGGCCCAGCATCTGGTAGCCGCCGCAGACGCCCAGCACCGGCGTGCCTTTCGCGGCCAGCTTGAGCAGAGCCGTTTCCAGCCCGCACTGCCGCAGCCAGAGCAGGTCGTCCACCGTGTTTTTCGTCCCCGGCAGCAGGATGAGGTCGGGTGCGCCCAGCTCATGAGCGTTCGAAACATACCGCACACCCAGCAGCGGGTGCTGTTCCAGCGGCATGAAGTCCGTAAAATTGGACAGATGCGGCAGACGGATGATCGCCGCATCCAGCGGCTTTTTGCCGTCCCGCATCTCGAGGCGCTGACTCAGGGAGTCTTCGTCCTCGATGTCCACCTTCAGGTATGGTACGACGCCCACCACGGGCAGATGGGTCTTTTCTTCCAGCATCGAAAGGCCGGGGCGCAGAATTTCTACGTCTCCACGGAATTTATTGATGACAAGTCCCTTGATGCGCCGGCGTTCTTTTTCTTCCAGCAGCTCCACCGTGCCGTATAGCTGGGCGAACACGCCGCCCCGGTCGATGTCGCCCACCAGAAGCACCGGCGCGTCCACCATCTCGGCAAGGCCCATGTTCACGATGTCCTCGCTCTTGAGGTTGATCTCTGCCGGGCTGCCCGCGCCCTCGATGACAATGACGTCAGCCTCCTCGGCGAGGCTGTCATACGCCTTCAGGATGTCCGGCACCAGCTGCCGTTTCGTGCGGAAATACTCCGACGCTTTCATCTGGCCCCGCACCTCGCCGTTGACGATGACCTGACTGCCCACGTCACTGCTGGGCTTCAGGAGGATGGGGTTCATCCGCACGTCCGGCTCGACACCGGCGGCCTGCGCCTGCACCACCTGCGCCCGGCCCATCTCGAGGCCGTCTTTGGTGACGAAGCTGTTCAGAGCCATGTTCTGGCTCTTGAACGGCACGGCGCGCAGGCCGTCCTGCGCAAAAATGCGGCAGAGCGCCGCGCAGAGCAGACTTTTGCCTGCACCGCTCATCGTACCCTGCACCATGATGCATTTTGCCCTGCTCATCCCAGCACCTCTTTCATAAGTTCCAGCAGCCGGGCGTTCTCGGGGGCTGTGCGCACCGCCGTGCGGTACCACTCCGGCCCGAGGCCCGGATAATTCGCGCAGCTGCGCACCTGTGTTCCCAGCGGGCGAAGCCTCTCGTTCAGGTCGGCGGGCGCGCGGAAGAGCAGATAGTTTGCCTTTCCATCGATGACCCGCAGGCCCAGCGCCCGCAGGCCCGCCGTCAGAACGGGCCGCTGCCGGGCGATAAGGGCGCGCACCTCGTCCACATAAGCGGTTTCTTTCAGGGCCGCGACACCTGCCGCCTGGGCCAGACTGGACACGGCCCAGGGCTGGCCCGCTGTCTGCATTTTTTCCAGAAGCGCTTCGTCGCCGCAGAGGCAGTAACCCAGCCGGACGCCGGCCATGCCGTAGAGCTTGGTGAAAGCTTTCAGGATGACGAGGTTCCCACTTTCCAGCAGAGGCTTCGCGGTCCACCCGTCGGCGTCGGGCAGAAAGTCCAGAAAGCACTCATCTACGGCCAAAATCGTGTGGCACTCCTCGCACCGGCGCAGCAGCTTTTTCACCAGTTCGGGTGAGGCCAGCTGCCCCGTCGGGTTGTTCGGCTGGCAGAGGAACACCATGTCGATGCTCTCGTCCACGGCGTCCACGAGGGCGTCCGTCGGGGCGAAATCATTCGTTTCGTCGAGGAAGAAGCGTTTCACTTCGCACCCCACCGTATCCAATGCAGAGGCGTACTCGGCAAAAGTCGGGGCAGTCACCAGCGCCTTATGGGGCTTTACGGCCCAGACCAGCCGGAAGATGAGGTCCGCCGCGCCGTTGCCGCAGAGGATATGCTCCTGCGGCACACCCTCGGCCCGGCTCAGCGCCGCCCGCAGGGTACGGCAGAGGGGGTCGGGGTAGCGGTCGGCCTCCGCCAGCGCCTCCCGGATGGCCTGCGCCACCCCCTCGGGCAGGCCGAGCGGGCTGACGTTCGCCGAAAAATCCAGCGCATCGCGGCCAAAGCGTTCGCGGTAGCCCATCCAGTCACCGCCGTGGACCAGTTGTTTCATCCCAAGAACCCCCGTATCGCACATCCCCACGCCAGCGCAAACGCGCTGGCTACATACATCATCCGATCTGCCCGCAGAATATCCTCCGGCTCGATGGGCCGCAGCGGGTCGCCGATGGTGGGCTTCGGGTAATACTCGCCGAAATAGTAGGCCGGCCCGGCCAGCTGAACGCCCAGCGCACCTGCGCAGGCGCTCTCGGTCTGAGCGCTGTTGGGGCTGGCGTGATTGCGGCGGTCCCTCCGCCAGATACGCCACGCGCCCTTGGCGTCATTGCGGGTGAACGCCGCCGCCATGATCCAGAGCAGCGCCGCCAGACGGCTCGGGATATAGTTCGCCACATCGTCCAGCTTTGCCGCCGCACGGCCAAAATAGAGATATTTTTCGTTTTTGTAGCCCAGCATACTGTCCATGGTGTTGATGGCCTTGTAGGTCAGGGCCAGCGGCGCACCGCCCAGCAGCATATAGAGCAACGGCGCAATGACGCCGTCGCTGGCGTTCTCGGCCACGGTCTCCACCGCCGCTTTGGTCACGCCCTCAGCAGTCAGCGCTTCCGTGTCACGGCCCACGATGCGGCTCACCGCCTTCCGGGCGGCGGGCAGGCTGCCTTTTTTCAGCTCGGCATAGACATTCGTGCTCTCCTGCACCAGTCCCTTTGCGGCCAGCGCCTGCCCGCACCAGAACATCTGGACGGCAAGCCCCAGCAGCGGGTGAAGCATCGCCGCGCCCCAGCAGACAAGGCCCGTGAACAGCAGCGTCCCCACCGGCAGGCAGAACGCCACCACCGCGCCGCCCAGCAGCTCGCCCTGCGGCGTTTTGGGCAGGCGGGCGCGGAGGAATTTTTCCAGCCGGGAGATGGCTTTGCCCATGTACACCACCGGGTGGGGCAGCCATGCCGGGTCGCCGAAAATGGCGTCCAGCACGAAGCCTCCCAGCACAGCCCAGGAGGCGGTCATCATACGCCAGCCTCCGCGTCTTTCGTGTACTGCACAGTCTTCACGAGGTGGAGCTGGCGCTTCTCGGCCCAGTCGGCGGCATCCAGCACATAGCCGCCTGCGTTGGGGCCGCACCACGCATAATAACCGCGCCTGGGCAGGGCGTACCGCTCCATGGCCGCCATCTGGGTGCCGCCGTGGGCCAGGATGACCAGCAGCTCTTCGCCGTCGGCCAGCGCCTTGTCCACCAGAGCAGAGAAGGCGCTGCAGATGCGGTTCGAGAAGTCGTCCTTCCGTTCACCGTCGGGGCATTTGCTCTCGCAGTTGGCCTGCACCCACGCCTGATAATCGGCGTCGTGCTCCATCTCGACGTAGTTTTTGCCCTCGAAGCTGCCGAAGCACATCTCCTGCAGGTCCTTCACGACCACGAGCTCTGCCTCCGGGAAGAGCACCCGGGCCGTCTGGGCCGTCCGCTGCAGCGGGGTGATATAGACCACCTTCGGGTCGATGTCGGCCCGGCGCAGCTGGCTCAGGCCCTCCGCCGAGAGCGGGATGTCGCGCTGGCCCTGATAGCGCTTCTGGGCATTGTATTCGGTCAGGCCGTGACGCAGCAGATAGATCAACATTGGGGTAATTCTCCTTTCAATACCGTCGGGATGCCGCAGAACATCTGCACCACGCAGTCGGCGCGCTCTGCCAGCAGGCAGGCCAGCCGTCCGGCGGCCTCCCGCCCGGCGCGCTCCTCAGCATCCATCGGGACAACACCGCCGCCGACCTCGGTGGCGATGACAATATCATATTCCGCCAGCTCCCGGGCCAGCGTTTCGAGCTGCTCCGGGGTCTGAGTCTCGGCGGCGGCGTCCTGCACATCGGCGATGACGCTGCCCCGGAAGTTTCGCGCAAAGGTGCGCTTGCCGCTGTAGAGCGGCCCTGTGATAAACATCATTTACAGCACTCCTCCCCACTGGCTGACGGCCAGCGCCGCCAGCATCCACAGCTCGGCCCGCTGTAAAAACCACCCGGCCAGGTCGCCGGTGATGCCGCCAAACTGCTTTTTGGCCACGGAATCATAGCGCCACAGCGCCAGAAGCGCCGCCGCCGCCAGCCCGCCGCCGCCCAGCGCCGTCAGCGCCAGGATGAGCAGAGCCGACAGGCCGCAGAGGAAGCGGCGGACGGTCTGCTTGTCGGCCGCTGTGGCGAAGGTGTGGGCGAGGCCGGTGTCCTTCGCCAGCGGGAACGCCGCCACGGCAAAGCCCGACAGCGCCCGCTCCAGCACCAGCGCCAGCGTCCAGCACAGGCCCGCCCGGGGCGTGAACCGCACACTGCCGCAGAGGCCGAAGTAGGCCACAAAGTAGCAGCACAGCCGGATGACAGCAAAGGCCCCACAGTGGGAGTCTTTCAGGATCTCAAGCTTTTTTTCGCGGTCGCCGTAGCTCGAGAGGGCGTCGGAGGTGTCGGCGTAGCCGTCGAGATGGATGCCGCCGGTGACGGCCACCGGCACGAGGCAGAACGCCGCCGCCCGGGCCGGCTCCGGCAGGGGCAGGACGCCGCAGAGGCACCACAGACCGCCGCACACCAGCCCGATGAGGGGGAAGGCACACATGGCGTACCGCATATTTTTTTCATTCCACTCGAACTGCGGCACCGGCAGGGCCGAAAACATCGCAAAGGCCACCGCGATGGTCTGCAAAACAGTCACAGCTTTTCTCCCCCTTTGTAGTACACCGGCAGGCCGCAGACCACCCGGCAGACGTTGTCCGCCCGGGCGGCGAAAGCGTTGTTCACCTGCGCCAGCGCCAGCAGATACTGGTCGGTGTCGCCCGCGTAGTCGGCACCGCCGCTGAACACCTCGTTCGATACGACGATAAGGTGATCGCACCCGGCGGCGAGGCGTTCCAGCCCGGCCAAAACGGCCTCGGCGGTGTGCTTTCCTGCCCCGCCGGGGCTGTAAAGCTCGTTGGCGACGAGGTTGCCGAGGTCTTCCAGCAGGACGGTCCCCCGGCCGGGCAGGGGCAGACGGTCGAGGTGGAGCGGGCATTCCAGAGTTTCGAACTGCTTTTGCGCCCGCATTTTCCGGTGCTTTTCCACCCGGGCGGCGCACTCGGCATCCCAGACCTGCATGGTGGCGAGGTAATAGCGGGGCAGGCCGGTCTTGAGCACAAGGCTCTCGGCGTAGGCGCTCTTGCCGCTGGCCGCGCCGCCGAGCACCAGCGTCAGCATCCCGCACCCCCCTGCGGCGTGTAGGCTTCGATGCCGCCCTCTTCAAAGGAATAACAGCCATCGTAGACGGCCAGCGCCATGTCCCACAGCGGGATGGCGGCCACCGCGCCGGTGCCTTCGCCCAGATGCAGGCCCGCCGTGATGAGGGCTTTTTTGTTCAGAGCGTCCAGCACCAGTTTTGCGGCCGGCTCGGTGGAGCAGTGGCTTGCAAAAACAGCCTTGGCCGCCGCCGGGCAGAGCCGGACAGCGCAGAGCGCCGCCACACAGCTGATGAAGCCGTCGGCCAGCACCGGCACACCTTCCAGCGCACCGCCGAGGAAGACGCCGCAGAGCCCGGCAATATCGAAACCGCCCAGCTTTGCCAGCACGTCCAGTGCATCGGCAGAGTCGGGCTGATTTTTTGCGATGCCGCGATGGATGGCGTCGATCTTCCGGGCAAGACCCTCGTCCGAAAGGCCCGCGCCCCGGCCCGTCATCCCTTCGACGGGCTGGCCCAGCAGCACAGCGGCCACGGCGCTGGATGTCGTGGTGTTGCCGATGCCCATCTCACCGGTGGCCAGCAGGCCGACGCCCGCTTTCTTCTGCTCCTGCACCAGCCGGATGCCCCTGCCGATGGCCTCCACAGCCTCAGCCCTGCTCATAGCCGGGCCGAGGGTGAAGTCCGCTGTGCCGGGGGCGATGCGGCAGTCGAGGACGCCCGGGACCGGTTCGCCCGCGATGCCCATATCCACCGGCACCACCTCGCACCGGGCGGTCTGTGCCATCCGGCAGACGCTGGTGCGGCGGGCGGCGAGGTTCTCAGCCACGGCGCGGGTCACGCTGCTGTCGGTCTGGCTGACGCCCTGGGCCACCACACCGTTATCGGCGCAGAGCACCAGCACCGCCCGGCGGGAAATATCCAGCTTTGCGCTGCCGGTGAGGGCGGCGGCGTCCTCGATGGTCGTTTCCAATCCGCCCAGCCCGCCCAGCGGCTTTGCAAGGCTGGCCCAGTGAGCATGCGCCGCCGCCCGGGCGGCTTCGTCCGGCGGCGTGATGGCCGCACAGAGGGCGGCGAGTTCTGTCTCAGTCATGGTCTCTCCTGTAATTTTCAGCCGCGGCGGCAAAGCGCTGCGGCAGGGGCGTACCCGCCCAGTACAAATGCGGGAAGCCCGCATAGAAATGCTCGTTTACAAATCCGCACCGCCACGCTGCGCCGCCCACCGGCTTTTTTGCCGCGAGGGCCGTGCCGTTGGCGGTGGAATCCCAGTGGTGGAATTCGTGGATGGGAAAGCTCTCCCCGGCCCGGAAGAGCAGACTGTCCGAGTCTGCGCTCAGCGCGGCATAGCCGAAGCGGACGAGACGTCCGGCATCTTTTGCTTCGCCCGGCAGAACGCCCGCCATCGGCCAGCTCTGCCCCTCGGCGTCCGTGAGGCTCTGCCCCAGATAGAGGAAGCCTCCGCACTCGGCCGCTGTGGGCAGACCGGACTCGATTTTTCGCTTTATCTCGCGCAGAAGCGAGGTATTTTCACTCAATTCTCTTGCGTGAAGTTCCGGGTAGCCGCCGGGCAGATACAGCCCGCCGATGTTTTCCGGCAGAGCCGTGTCGCGGAGGGGGCTGAAAAAGACCACCTCTGCCCCGGCGTCCCGGAAGGCCTCCAGCGTCTCGGCGTAGGTAAAGCAGAACGCCTCGTCCTGCGCCACGGCGATGCGGACACGGGCCGGAGGGGTCTCCGGCTGCACCGGCAGGGCGGGCGGCTCCTTTTCGCAGAGGGCCAGCAGGCGGGGCCAGTCGATGTGCTCCTCCGCCGCGTCGGCCAGAAGGGCCAGCTTCTGCTGTAAATTTTCCACTTCCGCCGCCGTGTAGAGGCCCAGATGGCGGGAACCGATGACGGCCTCCGGGAGTTTCGGCAGAAAGCCCAGCACCGGCAGACCCGTCTCTTTTTCCAGCATCGGAGCCAGCAGAGCGTGCATCCGTGCCGTACAGTTGTTCAGCAGGATGCCTGCGATGTGGCTGGGAGTGCGGAAGCTGTTGAGTCCCTTCAGCTCTGCGGCCAGCGTCAGGCTCTGACCTTTCGGCTCCACCACCAGCAGCACCGGCAGGCCCAGCGTGTCGGCCAGATGCCACGCGCTGGCCCTGTCGCTGACGCCCCCGAGGCCGTCATAAAAGCCCATAGCCCCCTCGCACACCGCCGCACCGTGTCCGGCGGCACCCTTCGCGTAGAGGGTGCGCACCGTCTCGGGCGCAGAGAAAAAGAGGTCGAGGCTGCGGCTCTCCACCCCCAGCACTGCCCGGTGGAACATGGGGTCGATGTAGTCTGGCCCGCTCTTGAAGGCGCAGGGCGCACAGCCCCGCCGTTTGAGGGCCATGAGCAGGGCGCAGGTCATGGTGGTCTTGCCGCTGCCCGAGCGGGGCGCCGCCAGCAGAAACTGTATCATGTCATTCTCCTGTGATGAGGTAGATGGGGTTCTGGGCCATCATGAGGTGCAGCCCGCCCACGGCTTTTGCCCGGCTGACGGCGATCTGGCTCACCTGCACGGTTCGGCCTTTGGCCGTCAGCGCGGCCACCGCCGCCGAAAGGGTCTCGAGGGCGATGGCCGACACGCAGATACGGGCGTCGGGGTTCTTATCCAGCGCGGCGTCCACGATGGCGGCAAGGCTGCCCTTGCTGCCGCCGATGAAAACAGCGTCCGGCGCGGGCAGGTCCGAAAGCGCTGCGGGGGCAAGCCCCTCCACGAGGACGAGGTTCCGGGTCCTGAATTTTTCGCGGTTGGCTTTGATGAGCGCACAGCCCTCCGGCCTGCACTCCACTGCGTAGACCCGGCCCCGGGGCGCGGCCAATGCCAGCTCCACGCTGACGCTGCCCGTCCCGGCCCCCACGTCCCACAGGATGTCTTCCGGGCGGACGGCCAGCTTCGCCAGCACAGCGGCCCGGACTTCCTGCTTGGTCATGGGAACGTCGCCCCGCTCGAAGGCTTCGTCCGGCAGACCCGGGGTGCGGCGGGGCAGTCCCTCCACCGCCTCCACAAGAAGGACGCTCAGGCTGTTGAACCGGCCTGCGGCCAGCTCTTTGACGCTGCCGCGGAAGAGCTTTTCTTCCGGTGTGCCGAGGCACTGGCCCACGACGCCCTGCACATCCCCGAAGCCCTCTGCCGCCAGCTGGGCGCAGAGGGTGGCGGGGTCTTCGCTGCCGCCGGTGAGGAAGAAGGTGGGTCTGCCCTGCATACACTCGGCCACCGGGTCGCAGGTGCGGCCATGGGCCGAAACAAGGTTCCACCCCTGCCACGGACGGCCCAGCGCCGCCGCCAGCAGCTGGATGCTGGAAAGGCCGGGCAGCACCCGGGCGCGGACGCCGAGGGCCTCCAGCTTTTCCATCATGGAGGACGCGCCGGAGTAAAAGCCGGTGTCGCCGCTGTAGACCAGCACGGCGTTCTCTGCGCCGGAGGTCTGCAGCAGCTCTGCCACCTCGTCGGGGCGGTAGGCGGCGGCGCGGTTCTCGGTGCAGCCGGCAGGCAGAACTGCCAGCAGACGCCGTGCGCCCAGGATGAGGTCGGCCTGCCGCAGTGCGGCCAGACCCTGAAGGGTCAGGTTCTCCGGCTGGCCGGAGCCCATGCCGATGAGTGTCACGTTCATCTTATCATCTCCTTGCAGCGTTTCAGCACCTCGGAAGCCGTCTCGCCATGCTCGGGCGGGCGGCGGATGACCACCAGCTGCGCCCCGGCGGCAGAGGCAGCGGCGGCTTTTTCGTCGAAGCCTCCGGCTGCGCCGCCGTCCTTTGTGACGAGCCAGCGGATATGGAACTGCTCCATCATGGCCTGATTGAGGGCAAAGCTGAAGGGGCCCTGCATGGCGATGATGTTGCGGTGGGGGATGTTCGCCGCCTCACAGGCCGCGATGCTTTCCAGCGTGGGCAGGACGCGGGGGTAGAGCCGCTCGGGCGGGATGGCCGCAAACTGCGCCAGTTCCTTGGCCCCGGTGGCCAGCAGAAGATTCCCCTCTTCTGCGGCCAGCGCCTCGGCGGCCTGCTTTGCGCTCTCAAAGACGAGACAGTTTTCCGGCAGCGGACTGGCCGGACGCAGCAGGCGGAGGTATTCCACCCCGGCCTTTTCTGCCGCTGCTTTGATGTTTTTGGTCGCCTCCACCGCGTAGGGGTGGGTGGCGTCGATGCAGAGGGCGGCATTCCCCAAGAGCGCAGCCATCTCATCGGGCAGGAGCCGCCCGCACCGGACGGTGACGCCGGAGGTGCTCCCCTGCTCTTCCTGCCCCAGCGGGGTGGCCACGCTGACGGTGACTTCGATGCCCAGCGCCGCCAGCTGGCGGGAAAGCTCCCGCCCCTCGGTGGTGCCGCTGAAAACGACGACGTTCATCGGCGGTACCCCCTCGGCGTGACCATCCGCCCGCTCAGCGCGCGGGTGGCGGCGTTGCCCACAAAGACGGTGGTGAACATATCCACCTCAGTGTCCCGGAGCTGGCTGAGGGGCAGGATGTGCTTTTCCTGCCCTTCCCGGCCGATGTTCCGCACAGAACCGCAGAGGGTGTCCGGGGCTTTGCCGTTCGCCAGCAGGATGTCCACAGCCCGGCGCAGATAATCCGGGCGGCCCTTGGAGGAGGGATTGTACAGCGCCAGTGCGAAATCGCCCTGAGCGGCGCAGGCCAGCCGCTTTTCGATGACCTCCCACGGCGTGAGGCGGTCCGACAGCGAGATGACGCAGAAATCGTGGGCCAGCGGCGCACCCAGCACCGCCCCGCCGCTGAGGGCGGCGGTCAGGCCGGGGACGACCTCCACGTTGACGTCCGGGTACTCTTCGGCCAGCTCCAGCAGCGGGCTGGCCATGCCGTAGACCCCGGCATCACCGGAGCAGACCAGCGCCACGTCCCGGCCCGCCCGGGCGGTATCCAGCGCCCAGCGGCAGCGGTCGATCTCCCGGGTCATGCCGGTGGTGTAGCACTCTTTTTCCGGGTAGAGGGGGCGCACAAGGTCGATATAGACCGTATAGCCGCACAACACCTCGGCCTGCTGCAAGGCGCTCTGCGCCTGCACGGTCAGAAACTGTCCGCCGCCGGGGCCAAGCCCCACGACGAACACGGTCTTTTTGCTCTCACTCATTGCTCTGTCCTCCAATCGGGTGCAAAGGGGCGGACGGCCAGCGCCAGCGTCACGCCGCCGCCTGCCGTTTTGGGCAGAAGGAGCGTCCCGCCCGAGGCTTTTACCGCCGAGCGTTCACAGACGTTGTCCACGCCGGTGACACTTGCCACAAAGGCCGACGGGGTGAACTGTCCCGGCACGGCCCGCAGTTCGTCGGCCGGATAGAACGTGATGGGCCAGCCGTGGGCTTTGCAGAACGCTGCAAGCCCCGGCTCATCTTTTTTCAGGTCGATGCTGGCGGCTGCGCAGACCGCCGCCGGGCTGAGACCGGACGCGGCACAGAACGCTGCAAAGGCTTCTTCCAGCTGCTGCGCCGTCGTGCCGCGGCGGCACCCCACCCCCAGCACCCCGATGCGGGGGACGAGGTGGAGCGCCTTGCCTTGCGGCGTGAGGGTCAGGGCGAAGTCGGCGGCTTCGGGTGGGTCAGCCTTTTTCACTCCGGCGGGGGGCTCCCCCGCCACCGGCCACGGCGACCAGTACCGGACAGTCTGCCCGGCCAGCAGGGCGCCGCTGACCCGCTTGATGCGCTCCGGCTCAAGGACAGCGCAGTTCTGGGCCTTGGCCCAGAGGTCCACGGCGAAGAGGCCGTTGACGTCGGTGGCCGTCGTGATGACCGGCACCGCGCCGCACGCTTTTGCCAGCGCCCGGGCCAGCGCGTTGGCACCGCCCAGATGGCCCGACAGGAGCGGCACGGCGAAGTTCCCGCCCTCGTCCACGACCACCACCGCCGGGTCGGCGGCCTTGCTCCTGCAGTGGGGCGCGATGGCCCGCACCGCGATGCCCACAGCTCCTACAAAAATCAGGGCCTCATCCTGTGCAAAATGCTCCGCCGTCCAGCCTTTCAGGGTCACGTCTCCGCCGCAGCGGCTCACGCTGCCGGGCAAAGCTTCCGCCAGCCGATGGGCCAGCGCTTCGCCCTTTGCGGTGAAGGCCAGATATGCCCGGCTCACTGCCCGGCCTCCGTCCCCTGCCGGAACTCGGTGGTAAAGGCGGGGTCGTAAAGCTTGCTGCGCTCGTAGTTTTCGCCCAGAAAGTCGCCTACGACGATGAGGGCGGTCTTGGTGATGCCGTTTTTGCGGGTCTCCTCGGCCAGTGTGGAGACGGTGCAGCGCACCACCTTCTGCTCGGGCCAGGTGGCCTTATAGACCACAGCGGCAGGGGTATCGGGGCGGTAGCCGCCGCTCTCGAGAAGGGCCTGCCGGACTTTGTCCACCAGCCCGATGGAGAGGAAGATGACCATGGTAGCCCCGTGAGCGGCCAGCTTTGCCAGCTGTTCGGTCTCAGGAACAGGAGTGCGGCCCTCCATCCGGGTGATGATGACGGTCTGGCTCACGTTGGGCAGGGTGTACTCGGCACAGAGCGCCGCCGCCGCGCCGCAGAAGCTGGACACGCCCGGGGTGTCGTCATAAGGAATGCCGTCGGCGTCCAGTGCGTCCATCTGCTCCCGGATGGCCCCGTAGAGACAGGGGTCGCCGGTGTGGAGGCGGACCGTGGTGCCTCCGGCCTTTTCGTTGGCACGGATGGTGTCCAGCACCTGTTCCAGCGTCATTTCCGCGCTGTTGTAGATGGCACAGCCGGGCTTCGCCAGCCCCAGCAGGGCCGGGTTGACGAGACTGCCCGCGTAGATGATGCAGTCGGCATCGGCCAGCAGGGCCGCGCCCCGCCGGGTGATGAGGTCGGGCGCACCCGGCCCGGCTCCTACAAAATGGACCATATCTTACCCCTCCTTCACCAAAATCGTTGCGAAATAGCCCGCCGACCGGGCCGGGTCGTAATCGGCCAGGTCGGGCCAGACCTCCTCGTTCGGCAGGCCGCAGTTACAGACCATCGCGCTCCGGCTCAGAAGCCCGGCGTCGGCCAGCGCGGCCAGCGTCTCGGGCAGCTGACGGCCCGATTTCATCAGCACTTTCGCGCCCGGTGCGGCCAGCACCTCAGCGGCGCAGCGCCCCGGGGCGATGGTCAGCGGCTGCTCCATGCCGCCCGTCAGGGACTGGCCCAGCCGGGCCGCAGCGGCGCAGAAGCTCGTCACGCCGGGGAGCATCACGGTCTTGCAGCCCTCGGCCTCCAGGATCTCCTGTAAATAGCCGAAGGTCGCGTAGACGGACAGGTCGCCGAGGTTGAGCATGGCGACATCCTGCCCGGCGTCGAGATATTCTTTCACGGCCCGGGCCGCCTCGATGTGAGCGGCTTTCTGCACCGCCGGGTCAAGGCTCATGGCGAAGCGCAGCGGCAGGATGGTCTTGCCGCTCAGATCCACCGCACCTTTTGCGATGTCCAGCGCCAGCATCCCGCCCTTCGGGGTCTGGGGCGCGGCGATGACCGGGCAGTTTTCGAGGCGGCGGACAGCCTGCAGGGTCATGAGCTCCGGGTCGCCCGGGCCGACGCTGACGCCGTAAAAAGTGCCTATCCGTTTTTCCATTCGTCCAGCAGCTCCTTTGCAGTTCTGGTCTGGCCCAGCGGGCCGTATTGGTTCGAGAAGAGCACCGCTCCCACCCGGAACGCCCCGGCGGCGCGGCGGTCGAGGTGGAGCTGGATGGCGTCCAGCAGACTGGACAGCACCGGCTCTCTCAGCTCTGCTTCGTCTAAGATCTCCATGCAGGCGTCGGTGGTAGCCGCGTTCATCAGGGCCGCGCAGACGTCCCGGGATGCACCGCAGAGGGCGGCGTGGGCGCAGAGCAGCTCGGTGCGGCAGTCGGCCGTGCGGGAGTGGGTGTTCATGACGCCGCCCGCCAGTTTGACCAGCTTGCCGATGTGGCCCACCAGCACCACCTCTTCGAAGTGGGATGCCGCCGCCATATCCATCGTATCCCCGATGAAGTTCGAGGTCTTGACCACCGGGATATTCTTTAGGGCGGGCATCTTCTCGTGGAGATAGTCGAGGCCGTAGTTGCCCGGGGCGAGGATGAGCCGCCGGGGGCTTCCGGCCCGGAGCGCCGCCTGCCCCATTTCCAGCTGGATGGTGTCGAGGATGGCCTGCTGGCTCATGGGCTCGACGATGCCGCTGGTGCCGAGGACGCTGAGTCCCCCTTCCACGCCCATGTGGGGGTTGAAGGTGCGCTTCGCCGTTTCGGCCCCGCCCTCGATGGAGATGGTGACATCGAAGCCGCCCGCGTACCCGGCAGATTCGGCCTCCTTTTCCAGCGCTTCCTTTATCATGGCCCGGGGGACGTGGTTGATGGCAGCTTCGCCCACGGGCTGGTCGAGACCGGGCTTTGTTACCCGGCCCACGCCCTCACCGCCGTGGATGCGCACCTCGCCGGACAGCTCGGGCCGGAGGGCGACACTGGCGATGACCGGCAGACCGGTGGTCACGTCCACATCGTCGCCGCCGTCCTTCCGGATGGCGCACTCGGCCCCCTCGCCGGACAGGCGGCAGAAGATGGGTTCCACCTCCACCACGATGCCCTTCGGGGTGCGGAGGGCCACTGTCTCGGGGGTGCGGCCGGTGAGCAGCAACCGTGCCGCGCCCGCCGCGCCCAGCGCCGCACAGGTGCCGGTGGTATAGCCGCAGCGCAGGAGCTTCTGGCCGCTGCGGACGTAGTGCTCAAAGAGCGGGCGCTTTTCCTCCGGCGCTTTTTCTTCGCCGTAGAGGAATGCGTACTGCTCATCGGTCAGAGCATAAATTTTGCAGATGTTTTCCCGGGCAAAGGCCTTTTCCGGCGTCATGACGTCCGAGACGCCCGACGCCGAGACGCAGACGACCTTATCGGAAACTTTCTGCGCCAGCTCCAGCTCGTGGAGGCTCAGGATGACGGCCATCTTCTTGTCGCGGGCGAGGCTTTTCAGGATGGCCAGCAATTCGGCCTTGCCCTTGATGTCGAGGAAAGATGTAGGCTCGTCCAATAATATCAGCTCCGGCTGCTGGCAGATGGCCCGAGCCAGCAGGACGCGCTGGCGCTGGCCGTCGCTGATGCGGTTGAAGTCCCGGCCCGCCAGCGCCTCGGCCCCCACGAGGGCCAGCGCGGCATGGACCTGGCGCTTATCTTCTGCCGAGAGGACGCCCAGCCGCCCCGTGTAGGGGTAGCGCCCGGCGGACGCCATCTCGAAGCAGGTGATCAGCTCGGTGCGGCGGGTGTGAGGCACCATCAGAGCCATTTTGCGGGCGCGCTCCGGACCGGAGCAGTCCGCGAGATCTTTGCCGTCCAGCAGGACAGCGCCCCCCTGGGGGGCCAGCTGCGCTGCCAGCGTCTTGAGCAGGGTGGATTTTCCCGCGCCGTTGGGGCCGATGAGGGTGAGGACGGTCCCCTTCTCGACGCCGAGTCCGATATGCTCCATCAGGGGCGTTTTGCCGTAGCCGATGGCAAGGTCCTCGGCGCGGCAGTAGAATTTCGGATCGCTCATTCCCGGCCCTCCTGTGTCTGGCGGCGCACCAGCAGCCAGATGACCACCGGCGCACCGAAAACCGCCGTCACCGAGCTGATGGACAGCTCAGTGGGCGCGAACAGGCTGCGGGCGATGAGGTCGCAGAGCAGGCAGAACGCTGCCCCGCCCAGACAGCAGCCCGGCAGGACATAAAGGGGCTTTGCGCTGCCCAGCAGGTTCTTGACCAGATGCGGCACCGCGATGCCCACAAAGGAGATGGGGCCTGCAAAGGCCGTCACGCAGGCGGAAAGCAGGCTGGACAGCAGCACGAGGGCCGTCGAGAAGGCCCGCACCGGCACGCCGACGCTCCTGGCGTAGCTCTCGCCCATCTGGTAGGCCGCCATGGGCTTCGAGAGCAGGAACGCCGCCGCCAGCGCGGGCAGCACCACGCAGGCCGCTGCACCCACGTTGGCCCAGGTCATGCCGGAAAAGCTGCCCATCGACCAGTTGTGGAGATTGACGATGTTGGAGTCCTGCGCGAAAGTCACCACGATGTCGGTGACAGCCGAGCAGATATAACCGATCATGATGCCGCAGATGACGAGGATGCTCATCCGCGGCACCCGCCGGGCCACCACCAGCACAAAGGCCATAGCCGCCATCGAGCCTGCAAAGGCGGCGATGATGAGGGTGGCCGAGCCGGTGAGCAGCCCCCGCTGTAAAAACACCACCATCGTCAGGGCCACCGCCAGCTTTGCGCCGCTGGACACGCCCATGACGAAGGGGCCGGCGATGGGGTTGGCGAAGAAGGTCTGCAGGAGGTAGCCTGCAGCCGAGAGGGCCGCGCCCAGCAGCACGACCATGACCGCCCGGGGCAGACGGAGCTGGAGCACGATGCCCACGGCCAGCGCATCTTCGCCCCGGCCCAGCAGAGCCGCCGCCACCGCGCCGGGCGTCAGGGACACACTGCCCCAGAACAAATTGAGTGCAAACAGCACCGCGGCCCCCGCCGTGAGGGCGAGGTACGCGAGGCTGAGGCGGCGGGTGGTGGTCATGACAAAGCTCCTTTTATACGATGCGCTGTAAGAAACGGAGGGACGCCGGGTCGGGCGAGCCCTCGGTGAAGACGAGGTTCATATCCGAGATGAGGTCGGCCAGCTCCATGCTCTGCTGGAAGAGGCTCTGGGCCGTACACCAGCAGTCGCCGGACTGGACGGCCTTGAAATCTGCCAGCATCGGGCATTTTTCGATGAGCTGGTCACGGGTCTCCACGACGCCCTCGATGGTGCTGTTGTAGATGAGGACGTCGGCGTCCCTGGCCCGGGCGTAGAACGTCTCCAGCGGCAGTTTGATGGTGGACTGGGCCGACGTCTCCCCCTCGAGGTCGTCGAAGATGTAGACGCCGCCGGCCATCTCCACCATCTGGGCCACATAGTCGCTGGTGCGGCGGACGGTGATGAGGTTATTCGTGGTGATGGAGAAGAAGGCCGCGGTCTTGCCCGTGTTCTCCTGCTCGAGGATGGGGGCCACCTGCTCGACCTTCTGGCGGAAGACCTCTTCCGCCATCTCAGTCTTATTCAGCAGGATGCCGTAGAGCTTGAGCCACTCCATCCGGGCCAGCGGGCCGCTCTCGTAGCTCGAGCGCTCCACGAGGACCGGCACGCCGAACTTTTCCAGCTGCTCCTTGACCTCGGGGTCGTGGAGCACCATGGTGTTCTCGATGGCGAGGGTGCAGCCGGCGGCAAGGATGCGCTCATAGTCCGGGGCGCTGTACTTGCCCGCGTAGGCGATGCGGCCCTCCTGCATGGCCTGTCTGGCCTCTTCCACATACCAGCCCTCGGCCTTCGTGCCGGAGAGGGCGATGCTGTCCAGGGCGTCCAGATGGACGAAGAGGTCCATCACCGAGGTGGAGACGAGATAAATATGATCCAGCGGCTGGCGCAGCACCACGACATCTTCGGGCAGGTCGTCCACCTCGGCGGCCCCTTCAGGGACGACGAGGAACCGCCCGGCGTCCGGGATGTCGATCATCACATAGCCGCCCTCATAGCAGTCGGCGGAAAACTGGGTGGCATAGTCCAGCGGATAGCTGTGGTCGAACACAAGGGATGCTGTATTGGCCGGGGCGGTCTTGTGCTGCCCGCAGCCCGCAAGGGTGAGGGCGGCGGCAGGCAGGGCTTTCAGGAAATTGCGGCGTTTCATCGTTACTTTGCCTCGATCAGGGATGCAGAGGCGAAGGTCAGCGTATACTCGATCTCATGCGGGGTGCTCATGGCGACGGTATCGCCCACCACATCCAGCGGGGTGTCGAGAGCCGCGACGGGGATCTCGAAGGTAGAGTTGCCCTCGGTGTTGGTGGGCAGATACTTTTCGCCGTCCACCAGCATATAGTCGTAGTTGGGGCTGGACCAGACGATGGTGGCGGTCATCCTGCCGTCGGCCACGGTCAGAGCCGCAGGGCTGTCCACGGTGGCGCGGCCGGAGCCGCCCTCAAGGGTCACGTCGCAGGTGTAGGTGCCGTCGGCAGGCGCTTCCGCCGCAGCAGGCTGGGCGTTGGCGACACGGACGGTATGGTCGTACCACTTGCCCTTGGAGCCGAGGATGGCCAGCTGGAAGTCCTCGTCCAGAGCCTTCACCGGGATGTCGAAGCCGTAGACCTCATCGGACAGGCCGTCGGAGTAGGTGACGGTGTCGGTGGTGGGCTGGAGCCAGTCGCCCTCGTGGGCCTCGGCGTCAGCGGCCATGCCGACGTAGAGGTTGACGATCTTCTTGGAGACGAGACTGACGTGGAAGGTCATCTGACCGTCCTTCACGGTCAGAGTCCCCTTGCCGTCATTGGCCTCGTTGGCATGGAACATGGAGCTGTCGGTGTCAAAGTCGGCGGTGTAAACGCCGTCGGGCAGAGCGGCCTCTGCCGCCGGTTCGGAAGCTGCCTCGCTCACGGCAGAGGAGGCCGCAGCCTCGGAGGAAGCGGCAGAGCTGGCCGGGGTGCCGGATGCGCCGCAGCCGGTGAGAGAACCAGCCAGCACAGCGCCGGCCAGCAGAAGAGCAAATTTATGGTTCAGTTTCATGATGATATACCTCGAAGTATCTATTTTACAGAAAAGATTATAGCACGCAATGGCCCGAATTCAAAGCAGGCCGAAAAAGAAATTGCCCGAAAAGGCACTCCTTTCCGGGCAATCATAAACTTATGCTCAGCCGTTCAGGGAATCGACAGCGGCCTTGGTGTGTGCGACGTAGAGCTGCTGGATGTCAGCGACCTCGCCCAGACCGGCGATCTGGCAATCGACAGAATCGAATTCGCCGGAGGCCTCGAACTGGCTCTTCCAGGAATCCTCGTCGCCGCCAGCCATATCGTTGTTGGCGTGGTCACCTGCAACGACCATCAGGGGACGCAGGACGACCTTGGTGTAGCCGGCGGCCTTGACAGCCTCGATGACGTTCTCGCAGGCAGTCTCCTCCGGCTCACCCTCGACGGTGCCGATGAAGACATTCTTGTAGCCCAGAGCGTTCATCTGAGACTGCATCTGGCTGTAGCTCACCTTTGCGGTGTGAGAGGTGCCGTGGCCCATAAAGACGAAGGCGGTGCCGTCCTCAGCAGCGGCGTCCAGACTGTCGAAACCGGCGGTCTTGACGGCCTCGGCGGTGATGGCCTTGGCGACAGCTTCCTTGTCGGCGTTGATGACGGTGGCATCGCTGCCCACCTCGCCCAGCAGAGGCTCGGCGATGGCGACGGACTCGAACTGATCGCGGTAGCTGTCCACCATCTCCATCATCTCGTCGTACTCAGCGCCGTGCATCAGATGGGTGGGCTGGACGACCAGATCCTTCACGCCGTTGGCAACAGCGCGCTCCAGAGCCTGCTCCATGTTGTCGATCTTCTCGCCGTCACGGGCCTGGACATGGTTGATGATGATCTGTGCGGTGAAGGCACGGCGGACAGACCAGTCGGGATATGCGGCCTGGATGGCGTCCTCGATGCCCTTGATGTCCGCTGCGCGGCTGTCGTTGAAGGAGGTGCCGAAGCTGACGACCAGGATCTCCTTGTCGCCGATGTTGTCCTGGTTGCGGGCGTCGTCCTTGGAGGCGTCGCCGGTGTCGCGGCCAAAGTAATCGGGGCTTGCCTCTTCGCCCTCGACCAGCTCCTTCTGGGCGTCGGTCAGGGCGTCCCATGCGGCCTTTGCGGCCTCGCACTGGGCGTCGGTGTTCTCATTGCGCTCCTGCACATAGATGGCATCGATGAGGTCTGCCACATTCTTTGCTGCCATTTCATCTGCCTCCTCGCTGCTCACCTCGCTGGCGGCGGCAGAGCTTGCGGCGGTGCTGCTGGCGGCAGTGGAAGAAGATGCACCGCAGCCGGTGAGGACACCGGCACACAGGGCCAGTGCGGCGGCAGCGGCGGTGAGGCGCTGCCAGTTCTTGTTGGTTGCCTTACGCATTGTTTGAGTCCTTTCTGTTGTGTGGAATGTACGTTTCCGATAGAAAGGGTACGAAACGGGGGCCAGCTCAAACGAAAAAAGAGCCTTTTCACCGCGCGGAAGGCACAGCAAAAAGACCCTTTGAACATTCGGGCTTTTTGGTACGACCAATTCCTCGTGATCCGGAGCCGGACGCTCCTGTACCAACAGCGGGCAGGTTTCCTGACTGAAAGCTCACCGCCCGCTGCCGCCTTCCCAGAGGCAAAGCCTCCAGTGACCGGCGCTGAGCGCCAAGGCAGCGGACTCCCTTATCACAGTGACGAGATCGCGCGGGACTCGCACCCGCTTCCCTTTTACCCTCCCGGCCGGGGACGAAGCCCCGGCGGCAGGCACCTGCTGTTTTCTATTCAGACGAGGTGAAGTATATCACACTCCGCCCTAAAATGCAATATCTCAGCCCTCCTGCGGCACGGTCCAGACCATGCCCAGCGCTTCGAGCTTTGCGATGCGCTCCGCCGTCAGCCTTTTCTCGGCACAGGCGTAGTTTTCGCGCATCCGGCGGACCCAGTCGCCGAGGCAGAAGCCGTCTTCGGTCTTATAGTTCACCGGCACCAGCAGATTGCCGTGGGCGGCGCAGTACTCTTCGGCACGGCGGAACGCCCCGGCCCACTTGGCCTCCCGGGCGTCCCACTGCATCCCGATGGCATCCAGCAGAGCGATATGCTCCGGCGTCACCTGGAACGAGCCGGGCCGGGCCTTGCGGGCAGCCCGGAGGTTCGAGATCCAGACGCCCAGACGGAAGCCGTTCTCGTCCACGTATCCGGCAGGCACGAGGAGACTGCCCTTTTTCTCGGCGTACAGCCTGGCGCTCTGGTAGTTGTCCAGCCAGTTCTGCTCCCGCACGCTGCACGCGGGCGGCACCGGGGCGCTGAGACGTCGGCCTTTTTCGCCCTTGAACAGCTCTTTCAGGGCCGCGCGGCGCGCGGCGGAGAGCTTTTTGCCCTCCCGCAGCATCTGCTTCTGACGGGACAGCCAGCTGCCCAGCCAGATGCCGTCCTCCGTCCGGTACTGGGCCGGAACGGCCAGACTGCCGTGCTCCTTTTTGTATTCCACGGCCAGCTCGTAGCGGTGCTGCCATGAGTCGGTCTTTTCCCAGTTCATGCCCAGCTCGTCCAGCAGGGCTTTCCGCTCCGGCGTCACCCGGGCGCTGCTGCGCTCGGGGTTCTGCCATGCGTACCGCTGGCGGGACACCCACTTGCCCAGCAGGATGCCGTCTTCGTCGGTGTACTCGGTGGGGACGTCGAGGTTCCCGTGGGCGGCGTGGTACTTCACGGCGGCCTCGTAGGCGGTCTGCCACTTGCGGTCGTTCCGGTTCGTCCAGTCCACTCCCAGCGCTTCCAGCTTTTCGATCTGGGCGTCGGTCAGCACACCTTCTTTATAAGCGGCACGCTGACTGCCCAGCCAGACGCCCAGCGCCATGCCGTCCGGTGTGACGTACTTGACGGGAATTTCCAGCGTGTGATTTTCCAGATAATACTGGACGGCGGCGGCATAGCTCTTCTCCCAGAGGATGCTGCCGGTGTCCCACACCATGCCCAGTGCCTCGAGGCGTTCGACGCGGTCTGGCGGCAGGTTCCCGCTCAGATAGCGCTGGCGGTTGTAGACGATCCACTCGCCCAGCGCAAAGCCGTCCTTATCCTTATAATGGACCGGCACCAGCAGGTCGCTGTGGCTGCCGCGGTACCGCCGGGCCGAAGCACAGCCGTTCTCCCACGCCAGCTCGAGCCGTTTTTTCCAGTTCATGCCGATTTTGTCCAGCCGGGCGGCCTGCTCGGCGGTGAGACGCCCCTTTTTCTTTCCGGCCCGGACAAGGCGCTGGTTTTCCAGCCAGCGGCCCACGGCCACGCCCCCGAAGCTGTAGGAGCGAGGCACGTCCAGCGTCTTTCCCTCTGCCGTCATCTGCTTTGCGGCGGCATAATAGCGCTCCCAGTCGGAGTCCAGCGCGCGGCGGAGCTGCCGGTAAGCCCGGCGGCAGGCAGAGAGAGGCTCTTCCAGCGGGAAGGCTTCTGCCCCCGCCGCGCTGCACTCCTTCCGCAGCTGCTGCACACAGGTCAGCGCCTCAAAGGCCGCGCTCAGCTCTGCCACCGGCACACTGCCGCAGGCTGCAAGGGCGCGTGCCAGCATCTGCCGGTATGCGGCCGGTCCAGCGCTGCGGCGCACCAGCACCACGCCCGAGATCCCGGCCAGAGGTGACTGCACCGCCGGGCCGTTGGCACAGACCAGCAGCCGGAGGGTGGCCGCTTCGTCGGCCGCAAAGCTTTCTGCATCCTTATAAATATGTGTTCCTGCACCAAACAGCTTCCCGGCCTGCTCTGCGGTCTGCGCCGCCGCTGCATCATCCTCGCAGAGGACAAGATACCGCCCGGCAGCATTCGGGAGCCACTGCGCCAGCAGCTGTTCCACCGGCGGAAGCTTCTCTACGGCGAGGCTCAGAGCCTGATATTTCTCGGCGTTGGGGTCAGGGCAGCCCGGCAGATGGAGGTTCTTCACCTCAGCACGGAGGCGGGCCATCGCATCTTCCAGCGGCCAGAGCAGAGCCGTATAGGAGGCCGGCATGGGCAGCAGGCCCTCGGCCATCGCCCCGCCCAGCGCCAGCGGCTCCACGATGGCGTCGGCCAGCATCTCCTCGGCGGCGCGGCAGCTGTCGCCCGGGGCGTCCGGCTCCCCCAAAGCCAGCAGCTTTGCCCCCGGGCAGAGGCGGAACAGAGGCTGGACACAGTCGGTCCAGTCCTTTGCGCTCATCTCCCTCCAGCCGTCCAGTACCAGCAGGCCGGGCCGGAACTCAGCCAGCGCCACCCAGCCCAGCGCATTCTGCACGGCCAGCTGCTCGCAGCTCATCAGCCGCACCCGGCCGCCCAGCGCCCGGCCCAGCCGCTTTGTCAGGGCGCGGCGCAGTTCCAGACGGGCAGCGCAGGACACCACCCAGAGCACGCGCATCTCGGGGTGGGCGTCCAGCAGCTCCCACACGATGCAGCCCTTGCCCGTACCTGCCGGGCGCACCAGCGCAGCACAGTTTTTCTGCTGCAGCCCAGCCTCCGCTGCACGGCAGGCTGTTTTATTTGAATCATCTACCAAAATCGACATATCTTATCCTTTCTGCCCCTTCCGAGGGTTCAGAAATTCGCTTTTTCTGCAAAAAAGAAACGCGCCTGCGCAAAGCTGGCTTTCCTGCCTGCGCTGCGCCTGCGTTTTTCTGCAAAAATGTTACTTTCATGCTCTATTTTTATCATAAAAGTTTATTTCTTGTCAAGATGATTTGCGTAGATTTTTCCAAATAATTTTACATTCTCTTTTCCGGAAATTCCGGGACCGTTTCCTGCTGGCCGTTGACGGCGGGGACAGTTGGTGGTAGACTTTTTTCATCGGCTCCCCTTTTGGCGGGAGACTCCCCTATTTATGATATGTGAGGTAATCGATATGAACATCATCCGCACCGAAAAAGCTCCCGGCGCCATCGGCCCCTACTCTCAGGGCTACACCGTGGGCGGTCTCGTCTTCACCTCCGGCCAGATCCCGGTAGACCCCGCCACCGGCGCAGTCGCCGAGGGCATCGCCGCACAGGCTGACCAGAGCTGCCGCAATGTGGGCGCTATCCTCGAAGCTGCCGGCGTAGGCTTTGACAAGGTGGTCAAGACCACCTGCTTCCTGGCCGACATCGCCGACTTTGCCGCTTTCAACGAGGTGTACGCCAAGTATTTCACCTCCAAGCCCGCCCGCAGCTGCGTGGCCGTGAAAGACCTGCCCAAGGGCGTGCTCTGCGAGATCGAAGCCATCGCTGAGGCCTAAGCCGCCTTTTCAGCACAAAGAGGGGCCGTCTGCACTCCATTCCGGGTGCGGACGGCCCCTCTTGTCTGTCTTCGATTCCAGTTTTTCATGCTGACTAGCTTTCTTAGCCGGAGAAATTGACTTCGTTTTTCGCTTTTGTTACAATAGAATCGAACTGTTGTAAAAGATTTCCGGTCAAATTTGAAAGAGAGGTCCCTGCCCATGTCCAATTCCCGTGTTGAAAGCCACAGCCGCGCCGAATTGCGCAACAAGATCATCAGCGCAGCCACCCTGCTCGAGATCCTGTTGTCCGGCCTCGTCCTCATCGGCCTGCTGCTGTCGATGGTGCCGCTGCTGCAGTGGATGCCCGGCCTGCTGTTCGACGGCAACGACGTCGAGGTGAGCATCTTCTTACAGCGGGCGCTGGACATCGTCATCGGCATCGAGTTCATCAAGATGCTGGCCAAGCACAGCCCCGGTTCCAGCCTCGAAGTGCTGCTCTACGCCATCGCCCGCCACATGGTGGTGGGTCACGAATCCGCACTGGAGAACCTGCTGAGCGTGGGCGCCATCGCCCTCATCTTCATCGTGCGGAAGTTCTTCTTCGTGCCGGCCTTCGGCGCTCATCTGCCCGACGGCCACCCCGCACCCGACCTTTCCCCCAGCCAGAGCGGCATCCCGTCAGAGGAATTCGCCTCCCGGCTGCGCAAGCACCTGCATCATGACGACACCGACACGGAGCTTGAAGTCGCCATCGAAGACCCCAAGTACGAGGACAACACCGACACGCTGCTGGAAGCAGACCCGAAATGAGTCTGACAACGTAAAATGCCCCGCAGGACGCTCGTCGAGAGCTGCCTGCGGGGCATCTTTTTATGCTTAGTTGCTCTTGTGCTTCTGGCCGAAACGGTACTCCTTGCCGTCCCGGATGCGCTGGATGTTAGAACGGTGCATCCAGATGACCATGCCGCCCATGATGGCAGCGCCAACGGTGCAGACCACCACGTCCCGGGTCGGCAGGCCGCGCATGAGGCTGTACACCAGCGTCAGCACCGGGTAGGCCGCGGCCATGGTGATGCTGCCCAGCGACACCATGCCGGTGGGGACCAGGCAGACGAGGAAAATGACCGCCAGCACCGGCAGCAGCACCGGCTGGACTGCCAGAATGGCACCGGCAGCCACCAGCACGCCCTTGCCGCCCTTGAAGCCGAAGTAGATGGGCTTGGAGTGGCCCACCACGGCGAGGATGGCGGCGAGGTAGACGCCCAGATAGGGCGAGACGGCAGCGTCGGCGGGCAGATGGCCGAACAGCCACCGGCCAAGGCAGACGGCCACGACGCCCTTGAGCACATCGCCCACCGCCGTGAGGGCAGCGGCCTTCTTGCCGAAAGTGCGCAGCATATTGGTCATACCGGCAGCGCCCGAGCCGTGGGTGCGGACGTCGTCATGGTACAGGTATTTGCTGACGAGGATGCCGGTGTCCACGCTGCCCAGCAGATAGGCTTCGGCAGCGACCGCCAGCACAATGAGAAATGCGGTCATAGAACCAGTCTCCCTTCCTTATACGTCCTTCGCGCCCACTTCGCCGGAGCCGCGCTCACGCACGACAAGGCGGATGGGGGTGTGCTCCAGACCGAAGTTCTCGCGGATCTGGTTGATGATATACCGCTGATAGCTGAAGTGGAACAGGTGCTTTGCGTTGACGAAGGCCACGAACGTCGGCGGACGGGTGGAAGCCTGGGTCAGGTAGAAGATCTTCAGGCGGCGGCCCTTATCGCTGGGCGGCTGCATCCGAGCGGTGGCGCGGGCCAGCATCTCATTCAGCACACCGGTGGGTACGCGGGCGCCGTTCTGGCTGTCCACGTCGCGGATGAGCTGCATCAGCTTGTTGACGTTGTAGCCGGTCTGGGCCGAGATGAAGATGATGGGAGCATAGCCCATGAAGCTGAAGCACTCGGCATAGCCCCGGCGCTGCAGTTCCATGGTGTTGGTCTCCTTGCCCTCCACGGCGTCCCACTTGTTGACGACGATGATGCAGGCTTTGCCCTGGTCGTGGGCGTAACCGGCCACCTTGCTGTCCTGCTCAGTGAAGCCGACGGTGGCGTCCACGAGGATGAGGGCCACGCGGCTGCGCTCGACAGCGGCCAGTGCGCGGACGACCATGTAGCGCTCGAGGCCGTCGGTGATGTTGCTGCGCTTGCGCAGACCGGCGGTATCGGTGAAGATGAACTTGCCGTAAGCGTTGTCCACGGGGGTGTCGATGGCGTCGCGGGTGGTGCCGGCCTCGTTGGCCACGATCATGCGGTTCTCACCGAGGATGCGGTTGGTCAGGCTGGACTTGCCCACATTGGGGCGGCCGATGATGGCGACGGGGATGCGGTCTTCCTCCACGACGGTCTCACTGAAATCGAGGTGGGCGCAGACGGCGTCCAGCAGGTCGCCGGTGCCGTGGCCGTGGACGGACGAAATGGGCATGACTTCGTCGAAGCCGAGGTTATAGAACTCGTAGAGCTCCATGGGGGTCTCGCCCACATTGTCGCATTTGTTGACAGCGAGGATGATGGGCTTGTGGCTGCGGCGCAGCATATGGGCCACGTCCTCGTCGGCGGCGGTCAGGCCGTTGCGCACGTCCACCACCATGATGATGCAGTCGGCGGTGTCGATGGCGATCTGGGCCTGCTCGCGCATGTGGGCCAGAATGCCCTCGGTGGCCTTGGGCTCAATGCCGCCGGTATCCACCAGCAGGAACTCGTGGCCGCTCCACTCGCAGTTGGCGAAGATGCGGTCGCGGGTGATGCCCGGGGTATCCTCCACGATGGCCAGACGCTGGCCGCAGAGCTTATTGAACAGGGTGGACTTGCCCACGTTGGGGCGGCCCACCACAGCAACGATCGGTTTGCTCATAGGGGGTTCCTCCTTTCACAAAAGGGGTAAAATTACGGTCTTCTCCGGCGGGCGATATGCAGGCCGCTGCGCAGCAGGGCCTTGGCCTCGTCGCCGCCGCCGGTGGGCAGGACTTCCACCTTTACGCCGAGCCGCTGGCCCAGCTGCTCGATGGTCATATCATCGAGAAAGGTGTCCTTCTCCTCCCGCAGCATCACGGCAGGCACGCCCAGGGTGCCGCTGGACAGCCGGCCCTCGCACTGGGCGATGATGTCGGTCGCCGTAACGAGGCCCGCCACGCCGACGTTGCCGCCGAAGAAGTTGTTTTTGATGGGATGCACTTTTACTTCTATCATGGGGTACTGGCGGTGGAGCTCGTCCATCATCTCGGTGATGAGGGGCGCAGCCATGGTGCCGGTGACGACATCCATCTTTTTGGTGCCATAGATGCGGTGGGGCTTTTCCAGCTCGGCCAGAAATTCCTCCCGGAAGAGGCTCATCATGCCCACACCGTTTTCCAGCTGGTCGTAGTCCTCATAGAACTCCGGCTCCGGGATGGGGCGGTCGGCCTTGAGGTACCACTCATCGCTGGGGTAGATGATGCGCTTGCCGTGGCGGCGCTTGCACTCGTCGCCGAACTCTTCCATGATGTCGATGACGGCGGCGCTGGTCTCGGCGTCGTAGGGCGTCTGCTTGAAGAGGTTCTGGCGGTAGTCCGTCACGCCGCAGGGGACTGCCGCCACGCTCTGCACCATCGGGGTCAGCTCCAGCAGGTCGGTGAGGGTGCGGCGGAGCTCGTCGCCGTCGTTGATGCCCCGGCAGAGCACCAGCTGGCAGTTGACGGCGATGCCGCCCTCCACCAGGCGGGGCAGGTACTTCAGCACCTCGCCGCCCCGTTTATTCGCCAGCATCCGCACGCGAAGCTGGGGATTGGTGGTGTGGACCGAGATGTTGATGGGCGAGATATGCATCTTGATGATGCGGTCGATCTCGTGGTCCTGCATGTTGGTCATGGTGATATAGTTGCCGAACAAAAAGGACAGGCGCTCGTCGTCGTCCTTGAAGTAGAGGCTCTCACGCATTCCCGGGGGCAGCTGGTCGATGAAGCAGAACATGCAGTGGTTGGAGCAGGAGTGCTTCTGGTCGCCCAGATAGGT
>OOCS01000350.1_pt1 | contig 39113 bp, 60 predicted proteins | sample 1671411 | NCBI WGS metagenome assembly OOCS01 (sample SAMN06348154, study PRJEB24527) | human gut metagenome | biome: human gut; feature: ankylosing spondylitis patient; material: feces | host: Homo sapiens | place: China | collected 2015-10 | reverse complement strand
GTCCGGCTGAAGTCTTTTATTCAGTAACTTTGCACTTGATTTGATAATTCACCATCAAAACTAATTACCCCGCAAACGCCATAATCTGCATTTTTTGAAGTCAGCTCTTTCACAAAAGTCGAAACAAAGTCCTTCGAGATTATGTCGTCAGAATCTACAAAGGAGACATATTTTATAGATTCATCGTGTTCAATACTGTTGAGAGCTAGATTTCTGGCTGCGGAAACGCCGGAATTTTTCTGGTGGAGTACATGTATAGCCGGATTTTTATTACTGTAATAATTTAAAATATTCAAAGAGTTATCAGTTGATCCGTCATCGATAGCATAGATTATTATATTTTTGTAATCTTGATTGATAATCGAGTCTAAGCATTCTTTCAGATATTTTTCGGTATTGAAAACCGGAAGGATAATTGCGACTTTGGGGGAGGATTTCATAGGTGGCAATTTAAGTTAAGACCGTCGATACAGCCGATCTGTGGGATCAGTTTCTCGTAGGATTCAATGAATAATCCTATTTCAATGAGATTCTGTGGGCTGAGTATTTTCCTCGTTTTTTGTTTTCGTTTGACTTGAGTTTGGTCTCTCAGGCTGTGCTAACCAGGCTGTGAATAGGGCGGAACCGAGCGAGAGGAAGATCGGCCCCAGCAGAATGCCAAGAAACCCGAAGGAGAGAAGACCGCCGAACACGCCGAGGAACACGAGCGCCATCGGAAGCGGAGTCCCCTGCGAAATCAGCATGGGCTTCAGGAAATTATCGACACTTGACACCGCGAACGTTCCCCAGAGCGCGAGGAAGATGGCGTATCCCATTTCTCCCTTCAGATAGAGCGCAATAGCGACAGGTACCCAGACAAGCGGCGGCCCCATCGGAACCATGGAAAGGATAAAGACGAGGAACGCGAGCAGTGTTTTATTCGGAATACCGCAGATGAAAAAGCCGATATAGGCGAGGAGCGCCTGGCCAAGAGCGGTACCGAAAATCCCGAATACGACAGAGCGTGTCGTATTGACAAGGATTGAGCTGAAGGCGTTTGAAAGATTGCCGCCTACTTTATCGAGAATCCCCTGAACCTTATTCGCAAGCGATTCACCGTTCCGATAGAAGACGAAAGCGATAGCCGCGATCAGCAGGATCTGAATAATGACATTCACGATCGACGCGGTTGAGGTGAGGATACCTTTCGAGGCGGCCGTCGCGATCTGCTTCAGCGCGGTGGTGACTTCCGGGTACTCGAGAATCTTCCCGACCGGGGCGTGGAGATATTCGCCCACCCAGGGGAGCGTGGAGAGCCAATCAGGAAGCGGCATCCCGGCCGCCACCCAGTCCCGGATCAGAATGATGGTTGCTGATACCTGCTGGGCGAGGAAAATGACCAGAATAGTGAGCGGGATCAGAACGATCACGGCAAGAAACGCGACCATGAGAACAGCGGACAGCGTTCTCCGGTGCCCGAGCATGGTGTCGACCCGGATAAAGAACGGCCAGGTGACGACGCAGAGCATGGCGGAAATCAGAATTGCTGTCGCAAACGGAGCGACCACGAAGTAGCAGCCGATCGCCACAGCGACACCGAATCCGATCTTGATCAGAAGATCGATACGGTCCCGCAGACTGCTTTTGAGGTTATCTAATGGGATCTGCATGTTTTGCGCTGAAGCCTTAAAAAAGAGGAAAACCGCGTGCTTCGGAATCATCCTACCGCAAATGGAAGGCGGTTAAATCCGGTGTGTCGCGGAAAAACCTTTTTTTGGCTACAATGTCACCCCTGTTCCCGGAGACTGTCCGGGAACCCCGGTGTCCCCGTAGTTCAACTGGATAGAACGAGCCCCTCCTAAGGGTTAGATCCGAGTTCGAGTCTCAGCGGGGGCACCACAACTAATCCCTTGTAATCCCTAGGCCCTGTATTTACAGGGCTTTTATTTTGACTTAACCCCTGACAATCCCTAGAATGCCGTAAGCGTTACGGCAGATTTACGGCAAAAACGCCGGAAATTTACGGCAGGGGCTGAAGGGGGATCATGGCCACAATCAGAAAGCGGAAAAACGGATGGCAGGCGGAGGTCTGTTGCAACCGCGTTCGTCGTGCAAAGACGTTTGCGCGGAAGGATGAGGCGAAGCGCTGGGCTGCGAAGACCATGCTGGAACTGCAGTCTGGTGAGAAGGCGGAGACACGATGGACGCTCGCTGAGCTCTGCGAAGAGTTCGAGAATGTGGAAGGGCCGACTCGCGGCAATAAGCGCTACGAGATGATCAAGCTCCGGTGGTGGGGAAATTCCGCACTCGGAAGCTTAAGGGCTGCCGACATCACAGTCGATCATCTTCAGGATTTTCTCGACGCCCGAGCGCGCCAGGTGCAGCCTTCCTCCGCAAGAAGGGAGTTCATTCTTCTGCAGTCTGTCTTCTCATGGGCGGTGCGGCGGCACTACCTGAAGGCGAATCCGTGCCATGAAGTGAAGAAGCCTGCAGACAATCCTCCGCGGGAGCGGACGGCCTCGGCTGAAGAAATAGAGAAGCTCTGCGTTGCGGCAGGATGGGAGTGTGGCACGGTTCCAACTACCGCTATTCAGAGATCGATTGCGGCCTTCGTGCTTTCCTGCCTTACAGGAATGCGGGGTGGCGAGATCATCCGGATACGCGAGTCCTTTATCAATTTTGACGCGGGGACGATTACGCTTCCTGCTGCCATAACGAAAACGAGAACCCGCAGGGTGGTTGCGTTCGGGAAAGAGGCGGGCGAAATTCTTAAGGCGGTAATGACGCTCGGGCTTGATCCAATCTTCGGATTGATTGATCAGCAGAGGGATACCTTGTTCAGGAAAGCTCGCGACAGGGCCGGGCTGGGAGATGAAATGGAGGACGGGGTTCTGGTGCGCCAGGGCCTCCACTTTCATGACGGGAGGGCTACTTTCTGTACATGGGCGGCATCCCCTGGACCTGATGGGGAGCCGCACCTCGATGTGCTGTCACTTGCGAAGCAGATCGGGCATAAGAACCTGAGGCAGCTTATGACGTACTTCAGGCCTCGTCCTGAAGACTTGGCTAAGCGCCTTGCTTGATATTGTTGACGATTCGCCAATTGACCTGTTCCCCCATTTGCTCCTCTCGCCGGGCCCTGAGGTACTGGAGCACCTCTGTCCGGAACCATCGGGGACGGCGCGAAGAGAGGTAGATCGGTGTTGGGAAGTGAGGCTCTGAAAGAAGGCCATCTAGCACGGAGCTCTTCTTTGGGAGCTTGCAGAGGACGGCTACTTCCTCACGGCCCAACAGCTCATCATTCGCGTTCATAACTTATCTCCATCAAAACGGAACATCCTCGTTAGGAGTTGCCGAGGCGTTCCGCGGGAGATCTCTCCCCTTCGCCGCGGCGTACTGGGCTGCCGTAGTGGTCGCAGGTGCCGATGACGCAGATGAAGATTCCCCCTGAGGCCGTGCCCCCAGCTGCAGGGACTCGCAGATAACCTCTGTCGCATAACGCTCCACTCCCTGCTTATCGGTGTACTTCCGCGTATGCAGCCGCCCCTCGATATAGACCTCAGAGCCTTTCACGAGATACTGCTGAGCGACTTCCGCCGTTTTCCCAAAAACCACGACGTTATGCCACTCGGTCTCTTCTTTCTTTTCACCATCCCGGCCCTTGTAGCGGCGGGTAGTGGCAAGCGCGAGGCGGCAGATTGCCAGCCCCTGCGCGTCGCTCGTCTTGGGGTCTCTCCCCAAGTGGCCGAGAAGAATCACCTTATTTACTGATGCCATTTGTTGTTCCTTCAGTTGTTCTTCAAAAAGTCCTTGAGTCGCTCAGCAAGCTGCTTATCTTCCTCGGAGAGTGACCCCGGATCCTTTGCGATATAGATCAGGTACCACTCGAAGAAAAGCCGCCGGGCTTCTTCCCGTGTGAGCTCAAAGCGCGCGGTGTCAGACATGGACGGCTCCTGCGGCAAGCTGCTTAAGCTCAGAGAGCTGGGAATCGACCTCCGCGAGGAAGCCAAGACACTTCTGCTTTACATCGTCCAGCTCTTCGGCCTCCGGCCTGAAGCGGACGATAAAAAGCTGAAGGGCGCGGTATTCCCCAACAAACCGCGGGTCGTAGTCGACGAAGTCCACATACTCCCTTCCGGTGCAGAGGAGCTGTACGCACATCTGCGGGCGATACTCAGGCGGTACGATCCCTTCTCTCACCCGGGCGAGGTGCGTGCTGGAGCAGGGACACTTGATCTCGAGAAGGCCTTTCCCGTCATCAAGAAATCCGTCAGGCGAGGCCCCGAAGAAGGGGATTGTCGGGTGCTTCACAAAGGGAGCATCCAGCACGATCGTCCCTGTGACCTCTTCATAGGCCGCCCGGGCGTCGTCCTCGTGCTCTGTCCCCCACTGCATGGCCGCGGTCGTAAAGTGCTCAACCGGAGCTCCAGTAATCCTCTCGATCAGGACATCCTGAAGAGCTTCGGCATAGGCCGCATAGGGCTTGCCGGACTTCTGACGCGGGACCACCTTTCCAGCCATAGAGGCCGTGAGGCACCCGCAGCGGGCATTGACCCACTCGATGGTCTGCTGATACTTTGAAGACATCACGCCTCCTTTATGGCTTGATCGGCGACACTGGCCCGGCGCTTCAGCTCGTCATGCCAGCCGGATTTCTGCAGCTCTTTCTTTTGGCTTGCGGGCATCGCTTTCCAGGCTTCGCTGTAGGCCGCGATCCCCTGTTGGGCGATCCTGTCGAGGCGCTCGACTTCAGCGGGGGAGATCGACGGCGCCGGGGCCTCGGCTGCTCCGGCCTGCACGGCGTTCCCGTCATCGTCGTCGTCAGACGAGATGCTGAGTACGGCAGAGAGGGAGTAGCGGCGGGCGTAGGTGATCGCGGACCCAAGAGCCTGAGCCGCGTTGCGGGAATCCTTCGGGAGCGGAATCGTGATCTTCCCGCCGGACACCCGGGCGCCGTCCCTGCTGGTCAGGATCGTGAGGCAGGACACCGCTCCCGGCTCGTTTTCGACATCCTGAGAGATGAAGATCCCCTGCGCGTTGAGGGATGGACGCACGGCGTCGAGAATCGCCTCAAGGTCTGCGTAGCGGGACTTGAAAGCCGGATTAACCCTGTTCTTGATCACCTTGCGGAATCCCGCCTGAGCCCGCGCGAGCGCTTCAAAGATCCCGCACGGTGGTACGGGTGTGCGCTGAGCGTCTGCCAGTGACGGCGCGGGGGAAGGAGTGCTCTCTTCGGGAGGGACTGGAGCCTCGCCCACGGTGAGGGATGGAGTAATCGTCTCCTCAACACCGATGTCTTCCTTGCTGAGTTCAATGTCGTTCATTTGTCGTCCTTAGATGATGTGGATATCGAGGATCCCGAAGAAGGCGAGAAGCGCCGCCGTGATCACGAAGACCGAGAGGAAGGTGACAGCGGCTTCGAAGATCCATCCGAGGATCTCCTTAGCGGTGTCCTCCTCCATGAGGCTCTCGGTCGCTTCACGCTCGCGGCGGGCGGCTTCGTACTGGTCCATGATTCCCTCCTTTTTCCATGTCTGTCTCCTGTTAATCGATCAGCTCGCACTCGGCTACGAACTTGCCCGGCAAGCAGATGCGGTACCCTCGTACCCTGGATTCGATCGCGGCATCCTTCATGTCGTCCCGGCTCACGAAGGCTTCAGCAACGCTGATCAAATCGCGGCTGGGCATGAGTTCCTTGCGGGTGATGGTTCCTTCGATATCCGCGAAGTTGGATTTGACGCTGATTCGGTAGGTGTACATGAGGGCTCCTTGAATGATTTCAATATGTTAGTTTTCCTGATGAAGGTATATTAACACAGTGTTAATAATAAAGCAAGAAAAAAGCACCGCTGAACTAACGGTGCTTTTATTTTGATGGTCGACCTGGAGCTAGGGGCCTTTAGCTACATGGGCTCCAGAGCTTCTTTGGGATAATTGCCAAGACAGGGTGAATCGCATATACCTTCTTCATCGGGATCGCGACGCCATTGTAATTTTCATTGATAGACCCCAAATGAAGAATTTGGTCTCGAATGTATAGATACCGTTTCACCATCGCGCGGCGGTCTGTATCTTGGACGACCACTTCATCGCCCGGCTGAGGCTCTATAGATGGCTCAGCTACTACATATTCTCCATCCTGAATCCGAGGGTACATTGAGTCGCCGACACACCGAAGGGCATACGCCTTAGGGTCTCTACTTGGTAGCCCTACATAACCTTCTGGGGCATCGTAATAACTTACCTCTGCAAATTGGTTGTCATCGCCGAGTTGTGCTTTCCCAACTACGGGAATTTTCCCTGTAAGTAGAAGTGGGATCCCAGAGTCCGGTTTTTCGTCAATACGCCCGAGTAACTCATCAACACTTACTTGAAGAACGTCAGCTGCACGGGCTAGGCGATCAGACGGAAGTCCCCTTCGGCGCCAATTCGATACATACGCAGGCGTGACCCCCATCCTTCGTGCAAAATCCGCTAGCTTTAAGCCCCTCTCCTTCAGAAGAGTCTCAACTCGGCGCATAACGCCTAAGCCTTCATTTAAATCGATTGCCATTGGGTAACCTCCTGTTAGCCATTATAAAAGAAGCCACTTGATATATTGCTAACTTGGTGTTATCTTTATACTGATAATTTTATGTGAGGTAATTGCATGTATGGCAAAGGCTTGATCAAGCAACTCGGAGGCCCGACAAAGGTGGCGAGGGATCTGGGTCTTACCGGGAAAAAAGGCGTTTCACGTGTCTGCATGTGGCAGAAGAGGGGGATCCCCCCGAAAGTCCTTCTTGAGCATTTTGGCTATTTCTTCTCTAAACGAGTCGAAGAGCAGAGGAACTCAGATAAGGGGTAACCCATGGGATGGCAGTCAATAAATGCCGCCTTTGCGACGGTGAGAGCGACGAGAGATGTCACGCTGGCGGCGGCGTCTTTGCTTGTCGCGCTTGCATATCACCGGAACGATATGACGGGGGAGTGCTTCCCGTCATATGACACGCTTATGAGCGAAACCCGCATGGCTTTAAAGACTCTTCGTTCCGCCTTAAGGCTTCTGGAAGAACTCGGGCTCGTATCGTACGTGCGCGAACGTGTCGGTGCAAAGACCATCTATACCCTACACATTGACACCGTGCAAAAAGACACCGTGCAAAAAGACACCGTGCAAAAAGACACCGGTAAGGGTGCAGTTTTGCCCGGTTATAGGGAGCAGATTTGCCCCCCTAACAGAGAAATTAACAAGGAACTTAACAAGGAGAATCCCCCACCTCCCCCCTCGCCTGCGGCGAAGCGGGAGGCACAGACACACCGCTTCTCGCTCGCCGAGATACCGGATGCTTGGAAGGAATACATCGAAGCCGTACGCCCTGATTTGGATCCTAAGAAAGTCTTTACTGACTTCAGGTTCTACTGGGAGAACGGCAGAGGTTCCTCCACCAGAAGGTCAGATAAAGGCTGGACGCAAAGCTGGCAGACATGGGTAAGGAGAGAGAAAGAAGCACAAAGAAGGGAAGTGAGGCATCTGACTGCTGAAGAACGTCTATTTGAGGAAATCTGAAATGCTGATCAGTCAGGCAATGGATGCTGAACCAATGGATTCTGTCGTGGTCTTCTTTCACTCAGAGGCTCCAGATTTCCAAACCGTAGAGAAAAGCGAGTCCTTAGGAATAAAAGGTGTCGTAGACATCCTTCTTCAAGACCGTCTTTCTGTCATTGATTGGCAGAGGTTCATTAAAGGACGCATGGTACACGTTATGTACGACGGTGAAGAGGGGATGAAGAGAATGCTGGAAGCCAGAGAAGGAATCTTTTCGGGGCTTCCTCTTATTGTCGTCTTTGCGGCTCATGGAGATACCAAGGCAGAGAGATACATCAGAAATTATGGAGGGGCAGTTTATGAACGCAGGTAATTTCCTTCTGAAGCCAGAAGACGTGAAAGGCTTTTGGTCAGGGAAGGACCCATCACCAGATATCGTCCTTGCCGCAACGATGCAGGCTGAACTTATGGAAGAGGTGGATCATCCTCTTAGGAACAGCGGGGTTAGTTGTCCTGTGATCCCGAGGTTCCAGATGAGACCAGGTGAACTCACTGTGTGGGCGGGAAATAACGGCGCCGGCAAGAGCGCTTTGATGTCCCAGGTCGCGCTTTCAATGATGATGAAGAAGCGCGCCGTGTGCCTTCTCTCCTTCGAGATGGCGCCGAAGGACACCGTGATGCAGATGGTTCGTATGGCTTACGGCCGCGGTCTCTCCATCGGGGAGTCCGGAAAGGTGGAGAAGTTCTTCGACTGGTGTGAGCGGCTTCTTTGGGTATACCGCAACCGCGGGGCGATCGATCCCGGGTATGCCCTTGACGCAGTGGCTTATGCCGCTGCTGTCAAACACTGCCGGCATGTCTTCGTTGATAACCTCATGATGCTGACGGGCGGGCACTCGAGCGATCAGCTCTTTCAGACTCAGCGCCACATTACCGAGCAGCTGAAGCGGATCGCGGTTGAGACTGGTGTCCACGTCCATCTTGTAGCGCATCTCAGGAAAGCGAACGCTGATCATGACGAAGAAAAGCTTCCTGACCGCTACTCCATCTCCGGGTCTGCCGACATCAGCAATCTTGCCGATAACGTGGTGATTGTTTTCCGGAATTTCCCGAAGGAAAAGAAAGCGGTTGAGCTGAAGACGAAAAACTCCGGGTGGGATCAGGCGCCTGACACGGTACTGCTCCTTGATAAGCAGCGGAAGACCGGCGCGGTAGCGAAGCAGAAGCTTTGGTACGAAAAGTCGAGCGGTCAGTTCTGCCTCTCTCCTGGACGTCAGCTGATGGAGCTGATGCCGAAGAATCTGAGCGGGGCAGATCTCACCAGATCTCATCAGGCAGACGCTCTGAATGTGGCTGAGGAAGGATGGCTTTGAGGGCATGAAGAAATGATTTCAAACAGATTTATCGCGGAGACTCTCTCGGGAGCGGTCGAGGAGCTGGAGAAGGAAAGAGCCAAGCGCCACGAACAGCAGAAGAAGTGCCGGGAGAGAGCCTGCCGGGCGAGAGCCGCACGGGAGGTGGCGATGAAGGGGAAGGCTTCCTCTTTCTCTCATCCTAATTTAAATGCGCCAGGAGCTTCGGAATGAGATTTTCAGTACAAGGGAGCGGCGATGGAGAAGAGAGGGCGGGAGAGCCAGGGATTTGAGGTAGTACGAAACGGACATAGGTTTTCCTCCAGGGGATGGTTAGTGAACGCGGTTTGTGAGCCCCGTATTCCTAATCATCCTACTGGGGGAATCTGAAGGGGTAGGGATGGAATGAGTGAAGACCAAAAGGCCCGAGACGAGGCCTGGCGGGCGACAATGCGGCAGATCGCAAAGGCGTACGGGATTTCAGAGGAAGATTTTGAGGAGTTGGGCGGCATGGACAGAGGGTTGATGAAAAGAGTGAGGGAATTATCTGAGCGCCGGGCAGAGACGGCCTGTATCAAAGGCGCCGTGGGTCCCCAGATGGATAGGTGGGGGATGGCGGCCGCTGCCATGGGGAATTCTGAGGCTGTTGCCTATCGGGAGAGCGTTTGGATCCACCACTCACTCGCTTACCCGGTTTATTTCGCGAACGTTCCGTCCGTTGGGGTGGTTGGGGCCTCGAACGTCGAGGCGCTGGTACGGCGGATCCGGTATCTCCGTTGGAAACTCAATTTGCCGGCGTCTGGGGGCGATTCAAACGCGCCAGGAGCTTCGAAATGAGATTTTCAGTACAGAAGGGCGGCGAGGGAGAATAGATGACAGGAAGGCGCCTTCTCGCCCCGGGAAACGGTATCAAAGGTAAGGATAGGAGTACAGCATGGCATCAGTAAATCGTGTGATCCTTCTGGGTCGCCTGGGGAGAGACCCCAAGACGAGCGACGCGCAGGGGCTGGCAATCTGCCGCCTCGCGCTTGCCACTACCCGCCGCTACAAGGGCCGGGATGGTGAAAAGAAAGAAGAGACCGAGTGGCATAACGTCGTGGTTTTTGGGAAAACGGCGGAAGTCGCTCAGCAGTATCTCGTGAAAGGCTCTGAGGTCTATATCGAGGGGCGGCTGCATACGCGGAAGTACACCGATAAGCAGGGAGTGGAGCGTTACGCGACAGAGGTTATCTGCGAGTCCCTGCAGCTGGGGGCAAAGCCTCAGGGAACGGTGCCTGATGCGTCCACTACGGCAGCCCAGTACGCCGCGGCGAAGGGGAGAGATCTACCACAGCCCGCAGCATCTGTCCCTAATGAGGATGTCCCATTTTGACGGGGAGAGGATGAAGGTATGGCAAAAAAGCTGAGTCAGGATGATCTCTTGACGATTATCGACGCTCTTGGGCAATTCATAGGTGACTACAAATTTTACGAAAAGTATCCACACCTACAGGAGTATCAGGACCTTCAAGACGCTAAAGCTACCCTGAAGAAAGTCCTCGAGCTTTATACACATGTGGAGATGGAGGAGGACTGAGGGATGTTTTTTAAGACGCAGCACAAGAACTACGGCCTCACGGCTCTCAGAGCGAAAGGCCGGATGAAGAAGGGAGAGCTTAATCGAACCGAGTCAGCATACGCGATGTACCTCGAGGGCGAGAAGCAGGCCGGAAAAATAGTGGACTTCTGGTTCGAAAGCCTAAAACTAAAAGTCGCGGATGGCGCCTGCTGGTACCTTCCCGATTTCATGATCCTTCGACCGAACGGCGAGCTGGAGCTCCACGAGGTAAAGGGCAGCCCGAGAATTTTCGCCGACGACGCAAAGGTCAAATGCAAGTCTGTGGCCACCCAGTATCCTTTCGCGCTGTTCGTCGTTTACCCGAGAAACAAACGACAGGGCGGCGGCTTCGATGTCCTTCCGTACCCGGGAAAGTAGGAGAGCAAGCGTGATCGATCAGGAGCTTGACTACCGTCTCGTCAACTGGGCCCGCTGCTACCGAGACCGGCCAAAAGTTCACATCTCCATGCTGGCGAAAATGATCGCCCTTTTCGGAGCTCCGGAGGATTTCTATCAGGACGATCAGCGGAAATCAGAGCCAGTAGACGCCGCAGACGCTGCTATGGTCGAGCGTGCGCTCTGCTCCCCGCTGTATCCGGAAAAATATCGGCTCATGATCTGCGTGCTGTACCTGAGGCCGATGATTTCCGTTGGCAGACTGGGAAAGGCCATGGGCCTGAATAGACGTAGATTCGACGAGGAACTTCATACCGCGTGCGTGATGCTTTCCAATATTCTTGATTTCTACGCCAGGGATAAAAATTTTGATTTTAATAATGATGAGGCGTAAAATAAAAATATCAGTAAGCGAAAGACGCAAGATGTAATTAAGGTTGGCCGATGGCCAGCCTTTTTGCACCCGTAAGAAACGTAAACCCGATGATCAATTGGTCACCGGGTTATTTTTTTATGCCGGGCGGGGTTTTCTTTTGTCCCTAGGGCCGGCCCCCGACCCGGCGCCAGTTATGCCGGGGCTTCGCACATTCCTTAACTGCGTAATGCTGCCGCTACAAAGCGAACCCTCGGCACCATTCTTAAACGGCACAGCGCATAGTTTTTTCCACGGTCCGCGCGCGAGGAAGCATTAAATGAGATTTAACGATGTGTTATAAATCACATACGGCCTCCAGCAAAAACAAGGGAGGGCGCCCGACCCTCTACAGCAAGAATTTGGCCGAAAACGTTCTATCCAAAATAAGGGATGGCCTATCGGAAACGAAAATTGGCCAAATGCCCGGAATGCCGACCGTGAGAACCCTGGGATTATGGAAACACAAGTACCCCGATTTTCTTGCGGCCACCATCGAGGCCCGAAGGGCCAGCGCTGATCTGTACAACGACCGGCGCATGGAGCTGGTTGATGAGCTGATTGAGAAAACAAGAGCGCACGAAGAAGAGGCCGTCAGTTTCCCCAAGGGCGTTGTCGATGGCTACAAGGTCGCCATGCAGGAGCTCGCCCGCGAGGCAGCGATACGAGACGATTCTCGCTTCAGCGACCGCCAGAAAGTGATTGCCGAGGTGAAACCAGGCAACACTGGTGAGGGCATGAACGCGGTTTACGCAAAAATGCGCGAGGTCGTTGAGGCCCACAAAGATGCCGGTAAGTAACCCTTTTTCTGAGCTCTGGGCCCCGCATCGCTACAAGGTGTTTTACGGAGGTCGCGGTTCAGGGAAAAGTTGGGCTGTGGCAGAGGCCCTTATCACGATGGCCGACATGGCAAGGCTCCGTGTTCTTTGCTGCAGGGAGATTCAGGCCTCAATCCGCGATTCTTCCTACCAGGTGCTGAAGGATACGGCCTACAGGCTCGGCATCGCCGACCGCTTCGATTTCCTCGAGGCAGAAATCCGCAGCAAGGAAACAGGCAGCAGGTTCATATTCAAGGGGCTTTCCCACAACCAGTCGCTCAAGTCTACTGAAGGCATTGACATCGCCTGGGTGGAAGAGGGCCAAACAGTTTCAGAAGCGTCATGGTCCGTCCTGATCCCGACGATAAGAAAGCCGGGGTCCGAAATCTGGATCACCTTCAACCCCCTGAACGCAGACGATCCGACGACGAAAAGGTTCATCGAGAACCCGCCGCCGGACGCCTGCGTTCGCAAAGTCAACTACGACGAGAACGCCTACTTCCCAGACGAGCTCCGAAAAGAAATGGAGTTCCTGAAGAAGTCGGACTACGAAGCCTATCTGCACATCTGGGAGGGGTATCCAAGAACGATATCGGACGCCCAGGTGTTCAAAGGCCGCTATGTTGTCGAAGACTTTCCGGACGATCTTTGGAAGAAGGCGGACAGGCTGTTCTTCGGCGCCGACTTTGGCTTTGCGAACGACCCGAACACGCTTGTCCGCTGCTTCATCCTCGATGGCCGCCTCTACATTGACTACGAGGCGTATGCGGTCGGGGTGGAGCTCGACGAAATGCCGCAGCTCTACGAATCCGTCCCGGGGTCGCACGAATGGCCGATCAAGGCCGACTCGGCCAGGCCTGAGACCATCAGCTATCTGGCAAACCGGGTCAATCCGCCTTTCCGGATCTCGGCCGCAACGAAGTGGCAGGGAAGCGTGGAGGATGGAATCGCCTATCTGAAGAGCTTCGAGAAGATCGTCATCCATCCGCGATGCAAACACGCCGCGGATGAGTTCAGGCTCTACTCGTATAAGGTTGACAAGACCACAGACGAGGTTCTTCCGATCATTTTGGACAAGTCGAACCATTGCATAGCCGAGGGCGAGCTGATTGAAACCGACAAAGGTCCTATCCCGGTAGAAAAGGTGAAGCCGGGGGACCTGGTGTTGACACGCTTCGGGTATCGCAGGGTTTTGGCTTCAGCGATTACTGGAATAAATAAAGAAGTTATCGAGATATCAACTGGCTATAATAGTTTAAGGTGTACCGAAGAGCATCGGGTATTTACTGTAAACCGGGGCTTTGTTGAGGCGCACGATCTCAAGGAAGGAGATGAGCTGTTATGCCTAAAGTCGAGCGTGTCTTTGTCGATGGCCACTGGTGGAATCGCTACCCTGACTCCAAGCGCAGAAGCGACCGGGTCTACTTCAAGCGGTCAATTCACGGAGGAACGGAATGGCTGCATCGCCGCATTTGGGAAGATGCTCACGGAACTATTCCGAAAGGGTGCCACATTCACCACAAGGACGGGAACCCGGACAACAACGACATCTCGAATCTCGAATGTCTTACGGTGCGTGCCCATGTTCATAAACACCCTTATACCGAGAAGCGGCTCGCCGAACATAAAGTTCTCTTGGACGAAATCCGAGGCAAAACCAAGGAATGGCACGCTTCGCCTGAGGGACATGAATGGCACAGCAAGCACGCAAAAGCCATTGGGTTCGGTCGTCCCGATCTGCCGGAGCGCAAGTGCGAAAATTGCGGAAAACTGTTCAAGCCAAAGACAAATCACGACAAGTTCTGCTGCAACGCTTGTAAATCAGCATGGCGCCGCAAGCAGGGCCTCGATGATGTCCAAAAGACCTGCGAATGGTGTGGAAGGCAGTTTACCAGCAACAAATACCGCAAACACCGATTTTGTAGTGTTGCCTGTCGAGCGAAATACATTGCGTCCGTGCGGTTCCACAACGGTATACGACCTGACGGTGGAGGGCGCTCCTGAGTTTTTCGCCTCAGGGATACTTGTTCACAACTGCATAGACGCACTACGCTACGCCCTTGACGGCTATATCACGAAGCCCGGGCTGAGTAAGTGGGCCGCTTTAGGACGGATGCAATGAGCAGAACCAGCGCAAGAAACATAAAAAAGTCCGCGGCCAAAAGGCTGTTTCTGGACGGGGTGATCAATCCCCTGCTCAGGATCGGCAGCCAGAGCCGCAACACCTTTGCTGCGACCCATTACGTTCCGAGGTTCGAGTCTCTCGATCGCTCCCAGCTCGAGTGGGCGTATCAGGGGTCGTGGATCTGCTCCCTCGCGGTGGACATCATCGCCGAGGACATGACCCGCGAGGGCATAGACATCAAGTCCGAGAATCCCAAGGTTGTGGACCGGCTGAACGCCGATCTTGACGACTGGCGGGTGTGGGACTCCATTGCGGACGCTATCAAGTGGGCCCGGCTCTACGGCGGGTCCGTCGCCGTCATGATGATCGACGGGCAGGACATGAGCCAGCCGCTCGCCGAAGTCCGAAAAGGGGTGTTCCGCGGGCTGTACGTTCTTGACCGCTGGCAGATACAGCCCTCAAGCGAGCTCGTTCAGGCGCTTGGACCCGATTTCGGAAAACCCGAATACTACGAGGTCCTGCAAAAGGAAGTCGGCGTCAACATCCCTGGCAACAGGATCCACCATTCGAGAGTGATCAGGCTCGACGGCCGGAGGCTGCCATTTAACCTGAGGCAGGCCTATCAGGGGTGGGGCGCCTCCATACTCGAGGCCGTCATTCCTCAGGTTCAGATGTTCGACCTTGCGACGCAGGGCGCAGCTCAGCTGATCAGCAAGTCGTACCTGCGCTACTACAAGGTGCAGGGGCTGCGGGACATCCTGACGAACAGTCTCGCCCGCGACGGTTTCCTGAAACAGATGGACTACATGAGGGAGTTCCAGGGGATCGAGGGTCTGACCATCGGCGACAGCACCGATGAGTTCCAGACGATGCAGTACTCGTTCACGGGGATCCCGGACATTCTGCTGCAGTTCGGGCAGCAGATCTCCGGCGCCATCGGCGTTCCCCTTGTGCGCCTGTTTGGGCAGTCTCCGGCGGGATTCAACTCAACCGGAGAGTCGGACCTTCGGATCTATTACGACAACGTGAAGCACGATCAGGACTCCGACCTGAGGCCGGGCCTGAAGAGGCTGCTTCGCGTCATGTATGAGTCGGCCTTTGGTTCGGCGCCGGACGCCGACTTCGGCTTTGAGTTCAAGAGCCTCTGGCAGATGACGAACGAGCAGAAGTCCCAGGCTGCGCAGGGCCTTGCCGGTTCGATCATTCAGGCCCTTCAGGCCGGCGCCATCCCGACATCAGTTGCGATGAAGGAGCTGAGAAAGCTGTCCGACACGATCGGGCTCTTTGGTTCGATCAGTGACGAAGACATAGATGCCGCCGAAGAGGCAGACAACGGGATGATGCCGCCGGAGGCCAAGTTAACGGAGGATCCGTTAAATGCCAAACCCGAAAGCGTTCCGGGAGCAAACCAAAACGGCGCAGCTGTTGGCGTGGTACCAAAAGCGCCTCAAGCGGGTGGCCCGACAGGTGGACCGAATCGCCCGTGACTACTCCGCCGCCGCTGACCCCGTGAAGGCCGCCTCTGAGATCCAGATGCGGCTTTTTTCATACGCGGACGAGATCGACGCCTGGGCGCACGAGATATCGGGAATCATGCTCAAGCGGGCCGGAGCGGCCGACTTCGAAACGTGGAAGCTGGTGGGTGGAGAACTCTCGGCAGAAACAAGAAAACGCCTGAAGGACGCGCTGACAGGGAAGGCCTACGAGGATCTTCAAAACCTTCAGGTCGACCTGATCAAGTCTCTTCCAAGAGAGGCCGCGGAAAAGGTTCAGGAGATGGCGCAGCGCAGCCTCATGACGGGCGAGCGCTTCGCTTCTTTCGCCGAGGACATAAAGCGGCTCGGGCCCATCACGATGAGCCGGGCGATCTGCATCGCAAGAACCGAGACGGCAAGAGCCAGGACGTCTTACACACAGGCAAGGGCGCAGGCCGTCGGGTCTACGCACTACATCTGGCACACGGTAGGTGACGGGGCGGTAAGACCAAGGCATCGGCAGCTTGATGGGACGATACAGTCCTGGAACGACCCGCCGATCACGAGCGAGCCGGGTCAGAAGATCGTTCACTCTCATCCTGGCCAGCTGTGGAACTGCCGCTGCTGGGCAGAACCGTTGTTTCCTAAATCGAAGTACGAATCATGAAGTTTAGAGATGGAAATTTCCTCACAAGCGAGCGGCTGAGCCCTCACAAGGAGCTGACTCCGGAGGGGTATCTGCTCTGCCGGGACGTTCCGATCTCGAGAGTCGGCACATTTGACTACACGGGCGCGGACGTCTCGATGAACGCCCCTGTCGTGCATGTCGGCCGCCCGGCAGAAGAGCTGTTCAAGCCCGAGACGATCGCGAGCTTTGAGGGCAAGCCAATCGTGATCGGGCACGACACCTTTGCGGACCCGGAGACGTGGAAAAAGATCTCCATCGGGCACGTGCAGAACGTGCGGCGGGGCGAAGGTGACGAATCCGGCCTTCTTCTGGCCGACCTTCTTGTCCTGGACAAGAAGGGAATCGACTTGATCGAAAACGGGACGCTCTGCGAAATCTCGTGCGGCTACGACGCGAATTTCGTGCGGGACGGCGCCGATTCCGGTCATCAGGTGGGCATTGTGGGGAACCACGTTGCTCTTGTTAATCAGGGGCGGTGTGGCCCCGTTTGTTCTATTGGTGATGGTTTTATGAACGAACCTAAATCTAGTTGGAAGACTATGCTCCGCCGCCTCTTCCGTGACGGCGATGAGGATAAGTTCAATGAAGCGCTCGACAAGGTCGACGTTAAGGATGCTGATCCGGAGCCTGCTGCGGAGCCCGCTCCGGCTCCCGCGCCTTCTCCCGAAGACCGAATCGCAGCGCTCGAGAAGGCGGTGGGAGAGCTGACGGCCTTTGTCCAGAAGCTGCAGTCCGCAGAGGCAGCCAAGGAAAAGCCGGAGCAGGCTGCGGATGAAGAGCCTGCCCAACCGGAACCCGATCCTGAAGCGGCTCCGGTTGACGAGACCGTTCCAGCCGAGGAGTCGCAGGAAGTTCTCGCTGACGCAGAGGATGTCTGCCCGGGAATCAAGAAGCCCGCGGCTGACGCCAAGACCGGCGGCTTCTCTAAGGATGTTCTCAACCGCCTCCGCCGCCAGGCCCTCAAGGCCGCAGGCGTGAAAGAGTTTGGCGACGCCGACACGCTGGACGACGCCTCTTTGGCGATTGCGTTCAAGGCTTCTGCCGAACTGGCCCGCGCCAAGAACAACCCGGTCGCTGTCCATATGGCCGATCAGGCTCCCCGCTCAACGAGCAATGCGGATCTCAACAAAAAGTTTGCTGAATTTTGGAAGGAAAAATAACCATGTCTCAGTTCATCGGCACCTCCATGACGCCCGGCTATGCAGGCGACCTTACCCGCGGTCTTTTTGACGCGACCATTGAAACCAAGGTCAACGACGGAACCGTCAAGGCTTTCGGCGTGCCCGTCAAGCTTTCGAGCGGCAAGGCCGCAGCTGTGAGCGCCGCCTCCGATGCCGTCTACGGCTTCTCTGTGCGCGAATACGGTCAGGCCGACAACGATGGCGTGCAGGAAATGGAGCTCGTCTCCGTTCTTCGCCGCGGCTACATCGCTGTCACCGTTTCCAGCGGCACGGCCGCTGCGGGCGGCCAGGTTTATCTCACTTCGACCGGTGCGATTTCCGCTGATTCCACCTCCAACACCGCCCTCTCCGGAGCGACCTTCATGGGCCCCGCGGATGCGAACGGTCTGGCTGAAATTGCCTTTAACATCTAAGGAGCACTTCCATGAAATTTACTGACTCTGAGATTCAGAGCACTGGTGCATTCCTTGTTGGCCAGCTTGAACGACTCGACCCCCACAATTACGACCCGATCGCCGAATTCACCTGGTCCCGCGACATGCCTCTGCGCGAGGATGTCACGATCGCAGACGAGGTGACTTCCTTCATCCTCACGAACTACGCGGGCGGCTTTGGCGGCACCGGCAGCGGCACCAAGAGCTGGATCCGCGGCGAGGCCACCACCCCGGCCCGCGTCTCCATTCAGATGAACAAGATCACTACCCCCGTTACCCCGTGGGGCATGGAGGTCGACTACACGATCTTCGATCTGGAAAAGGCCATGAAGGCCGGCCGCCCGATCGACAAGATGAAGCACGATGCCATGCGCATGAAGCACCAGCTCGATATCGACACCCAGGTGTACATGGGCGACACCGAGCTTGGGATTTCCGGCCTTCTCAACAACTCTGCTATCGCCAAAGAGAACGTCGGCGCTTTTGATGCTTCGACCACCACGGCTGAAAAGGCCATCAAGTTCTTCAACTCCGTGCTCGATGCAGCCTGGAAGAACACGGCCTACAACCGCATTCCGGACACCTGCCTGATTCCGCCCGCGCTGTTCTCGGCTCTTGCCTCCCAGCAGCTGCCGAACACGAACATGAATGTTCTGCAGTACGTCACCAGCAACAACCTGGCAGTCGCCAACGGCGGAAGCCTGACGATTCGCCCGGTTCGGTGGCTTGCTGATTCGAGCATTAACTCCGGTAAAGGCCGCATTGTTGCCTATACCCGCCGCGACGACGTGGTTCGCTTCCCGCTCGTTCAGATTCAGGCTCTGCCGGTGCAGTACCGCGACTATCGCCAGATTGTCCCGTACTACGGCGCCCTGGGCGGTGTGGAGTTCGTCCGCCCCGAGATGGTGTACTACGCCGATCTCGCGGACTAAGTGGAGGAGTTATGAAAAGGATCACTGTCAGCGGCCCGGTCACGCTCCGGCTTAACGGTAAGAGGCTCCCTTTTGCCGCGGGGAAGGAGTACGTGGTCTCTGATGAAGTGGCCGGAAACAGCTACCTCAGTCAGTACATCCTGACCGTTTCCGACGTGAAGGGAAGAACCAGGAAGAAGGACGCGGCGGAGGCGAAAGATGACGGCTCTGACAGTTGATTCTTTTCGTTCCTCGTTTCCGGAGTTCACGGAAGAGCTCTATCCGGGGCCTTCCGTTGAAATCCGCCTGGCGCTTGCCGACAAGTTCTTTTCCGAAGACGTTTGGACAGACGAGGCCTTGCGAAATCACGTGATGGGCCTGTACGCGGCCCATTTCCTGAAGGCGCAGGGGTCGGGAGCGGCGGGAGGATCCGGGAATTCAGGAGAGGCATCCGGCGTGGTTTCCTCCAAATCCGTGGACGGCGCTTCCGTGTCTTTTGATACGGGTTCCGTAACGGAAACAGGGGCCGGATCGTGGAATGTCACGGCGTATGGACGCGAGCTTTACATGCTGCTCAAGATTTTTGGAGCCGGGGCGAGGCAGATATGAAGGTCAAGCCGTTCGCGTCAATAACGACGACCTCGCGCATTGATGAAGTGAAAAAGGCTGTAAATCGCATCAAGGGCGCTGCCGTTTTCGTCGGAATAGCCTCCGGCAGCAAAGGGGACGCCAGAAGCGACGGAGGACCGTCCAACCATGAGCTCGGGTTCATTCACGAGTTTGGAAGCCCGGCAGCCAACATCCCGGAGAGACCCTTTTTAAGGCCCGGCGTGAGGAAGGCGGCTCCGAATTACATCCCTAAGCTCAAGGCCGCCATGAAGGCCGGGCTGCACGGTGACGGGGCTGCGATGGAAAGGCTCCTCGAACAGGCTGGGTCCATCGCCTCCTCTGCGGTGAAGGTCGAGATGTCAACCGGGAACTTTGTTCCGCTCAAGCCTTCGACCCTTAGAAACCGCAGCCGATTAAGGCTCACCAAGAGCAAGCGTGAAAACGAGATGAACGGAGTGAACGTGAGGCCCTTGATCAATACGGGATCCCTGCGGAACTCCATCGACTATTACGTGGTAAAGGGAAAGTGACATGGCTCTGCTGGATGTATCGGAGGTTATCGAAGACCCTCTTTTCACATCCCCGTGCGCCTTGATCAAGACGGTTGAATCGACCGATGCCAATGGGGAGCCTGCGTGGGCAGACGGGGAAACGGCTGAGATTAACGCCGTGGTCACCTCTGACCAAAAAACGATTGACCGTCTTCCGGAAGCCCTGCAGCGGGCAGGGACGATCATCGTGCGGTGCGTGTCCGACATGGCGCCGGAAGGATTCGGGGCGGCTTATGACGCCGTCTTGTGGCATGGAAAGCGATTTGTTGTCAAAGACTGCGCCGATTACAGCCAGTTTGGAAGAGGCTTTTTACGGCTCGTCTGCTGGCCGGAGGAGGCTGGCAATGGCCGTTATTGATTCAAGAACAGCGGGGGTCCTCACTCCAGTTGAGTCTTCGAACACGAGCGACCCAACAAACACGATCCGTTCATGGGTTGCGCAGATAACAGGCATCCCGCTCGACCATGTCAGGCGGAGATGGCTGCCAAAGCCCGGCACGAGGCCCGGGGTAGACGAGAACTGGTGCGCTGTGGGGTTCGAGTCTGTCGAAACACACGGGAACCCCGACCAGATCGACCGCAAGGGGGATCTAGAGAAACCCGAAAGCGGAGACGTGCTCCGGGTTTCGCATCAGACGTTTCGATTTGTAGCCTCGTTCTATGGCCCGAGCGCCGCTCTAAACGCCGATCTGTTTAGAGAAGGATCTCAGGTCTTTCAGAACCTCAGATGGCTCGAAAAGTTCGGCTTAAAGCTGCAGGGGTTCGACGGTCAGGTGCAGCGCCTGCCGGATCTTCTTTACGAACAATGGGTGGACCGTTGCGACGTGCGGTTTTCCGTCGGGCGGGCCGTCCGCAGGACCTTCGGCATCAGGGATCTCTGTGCCGTCGGCGATATCCAAATCAAAACAGACTCTCACAGTGAGGATTGAAAATGGCAATTGCAACCACTCTTCCGGTTTCGCGCGTGGTCAATGTCGCGGTCGAGATGTCGCCCACGGCGGCGGCTCTCAGGAACTTCGGCTCCTGCCTGATCCTGGGCGATTCCGACATCATTGACACCGACGAGCGCATCAGGCTCTACAGCAGCATCTCTGACATTGCGACCGACTTCGGGATTTCGTCCCGGGAGTACCTCGCGGCTCAGGCTTTCTTCAGCCAGTCCCCGCAGCCTACCCAGGTTTACATCGGCCGCTGGGCGAAATCCGCCACGGCTGGAAGGCTGCGCGGCAGGACGCTCTCAAGCGCTGAGCAGGACATTTCCCTCTTTACGGCCATCACCACGGGTACGCTCTCGCTTACGATCGACGGAGCCTCGAAATCGATGGCGTCAATCGACCTTTCCGCAGAAACGAATCTGAACGGCGTGGCCTCTCAGATCTCGTCCGCGCTCGGAGCTTCCGGGTCCTGCGCCTGGACCGGAGAGCGTTTTGTAATCACGTCTGCCACGACCGGCACTTCGTCCACCGTGGCCACGACAGACACCGGGACTCTGTCTTCCCTGATGGGCTTTGCGGGTTCTGCCACCTCTGTTGCGGGCGTGGCGGCAGAGTCTCTGGCTTCCGCAATCACCGCGCTTCTTGATTACAACACGTGGTACATGGTCTGCGTCGCTCCGGACGCGTCTGATGATTCCATTGTCGAGGCTGCGGGGCTGATTGAAGCGGCTTCTCCCTCGAGAATGATCGGCTTCACGACTCAGAACTCTACGGAAATCGACTCGACAGCTTCTTCAACCCTCGGCTCCAGGCTGAAGGGCCTTGGGTACAACAGGACGATTCTCGTGTACTCGAGCGATTCTCCTGTGGCTGCCGCCTCGGTCTTTGGCCGCATGGCGACGATCAACTTTGAGGGAAGCAACACGACCCTGACCCTTAAGTTCAAGCAGCTCCCGGGCGTCACAGCGGAAAACCTTCGCAGCTCTCAGGCCGAGGCCCTGAAGTCCCATAACGTCAACGCCTTCTGCGCCTATCAGAATGACACGAGCATCCTCCAGGAAGGCATCACGTCCGGCGGATGGTTCATTGACGAAACGCACGGTCTTGACTGGCTTCAGAACAGAGTTGAGACGGATCTCTGGAACCTGCTCTACACATCGAAGAAGGTCGGGCAGGACGAGTCCGGCGCCACGGCCATCGTTTCCTGCGTTAACAAGAGCCTGGAGCAGGGCGTGACCAATGGCCTGATCGCCCCGGGAGTCTGGAACGGGGATGCCTTCGGAGCTCTGGAAAGCGGCGACACGCTCTCGACAGGCTACTACGTATACATCCAGCCTTTCGATGAGCAGTCCCAGTCCGACCGGGAGGCCCGCAAGGCCCCGCCGATTCAGATTGCTGTAAAGCTCAAGGGCGCCGTTCACTTCATCAACGTGACGATCACGGTTAACAGGTAAGGAGAGATTGGATGGCTACGTATTCTTTTATGGATGTGACCGCGACGCTGACGGGATCTACTGGCGTGATTGATCTCGGAGCCGGGTCCGGCGATTCGAAAGAAGGGATTTCCGTTGCGCTTGCCTCGTCCCGCAACACAATGACGATCGGGGCAGACGGGGAGGGAATGCACTCCCTGAAGGCCGACAAGTCGGGCACGGTGACGATTCGGCTGCTCTACACATCTACCCGCAACGCCCTGCTGCAGGCGATGTACGACGCCCAGGCTCTGTCTTCCAGCTCCTGGGGCAACAACGTGATCACGATTCGCAACAAAGGAAACAACGAGACCGTTGTGTGCCGCGGATGCGCTTTCCAGAAACAGCCCGACCGCACTTACGGAGAAGAGGGCGGCATTCTCGAGTGGGTCTTTGACTGCATCAAGATCGACACGGTCACCGGAACGTATCCTGCAGAGGCTTAAACAATGGAACCGAAGCACGTCACAATCAATGGCTCGGAATACGTCATCGGGCGGCTTGACTGCTTTCAGGCTCTCAATGTCTCCCGCCTCGCTAGTCCGGTCATTCCCTTCCTGTTTTCCGGGGTTGTGAAGGCTTTCCTTGAGCTGTGGAAGCAGCAGGCCGACAAGGAATCGAACGAGGATTTCGCCGGCCAGCTCGCAATCGCTCTCTCTTGCGCCCAGCCTCTCTTCGACCGGCTCGCAAAGATGCCGAAGGAGGACTTCAACGAAATTCTCTCGATTTGCCTGTCGTGCGTAGAGAAGAAGCGGGGCAAAACCTACGGAGCGGTCATCAATGAGGGCGTTCCGTTCGACGATGTCGGATCCGCAGATGTCCTCAGGCTCGCGCTTGAAGTGGTCGTGCGTGAGATCCGCCCTATTGGAGCCGCATTGTTCGGCATGGCTTCCGAACAGAAGCCTTAGATGCGGCCTGGGAAAGTGCCGACTGGTGGAGCCTGCCGAACGGCGAAGACTGGCTCCTGACACCTGTCAGAGAAGGAATGATCCGGTACGGGGATCTTAAGGATGGATCCCTGACCCTGGAGGATCTGTTCATCTTGAACACGTACCTGAGGAACGAGACTCACAACCGTGAGGTCGCCCAGCGCTTGAGGGAAAAGGAAAATGGCAGCTAGTGTGATTGAAGGGTTCCTCGTAAACCTCGGATTTTCCGTTGACAAGGACTCTCAGGCGAGGTTCAACGCCGGACTTCAGGAGGCTGAGAAGAAGGTCAGGCACCTCGGGTTGAAAGCCGCAGCTGCAGCTACAGCAATGTATGCGGCCTGGTATAAGGCGAGCAGCAAGCTTTCAACCGACTTCAACATCGCCCACTACGCCAACGCCTCCATCTCGGGGCTGAATTCTCTCCGCATGGCTTTCAAAGCCGTGGGAGCGGACGCCGGGATGGCTGACAAGGTTATCGGGACGATGGGGGAGCGCCTCCGCACGATCCCGGGCTACGCAGATCAGATCGAGAATCTGTTCGGCGTGGCCGTACGGGATGCGAACGGGAATCTTCGTGATACTACCGACATCGTAGCCGACATCTCTGCGGCGATGCAGGGCATGGATGATGCTACAGCGGCATCGATGGCGAGCGCTATTGGCCTGGGCGACTCGTGGCAGTACATGAAGAATCAGAATTTTCCTGGAGAGCTGCGGAAAGCGAAGGAACAGACCGCAGCCCTCGGGGGAGCGCTTGATTCGACAGCCGAATCATCCAACGAGCTGTGGAAAAGTCTCGGGAATTTGTGGGCTGTTTGCAAACAGGCTCTTACATATCTTGTCGGCTTTCTGAATAAAACTTTCGACATCTCCGGGATGGTTGACCGCCTGGCGAAGTGGCTAGGCGGGGACGGGATCAAAAACATAACTGCGAACGTTGCGGGCGGCATTCAGACAGTAAAAAATCTTTTTTCTGGAAAGATCGGCCTTACCGATGTTGTAAGCGATTTCAAGAAGAACGCTCAGACCGCTCTGAACGATCAGGAAGCAATGATCGCCAATAGCGCGGGGAAAAACAATATAGCGGGCGGCACTCCGGGTAAGGAACTCGAGCGCAAAGGAATCCCGGCGGCGGGTGAGGTTTCTTACATCGGAACGAAAGCTCCGAAGGGCGTACGCAACAACAATCCGGGGAACATTCGAAAGGACAAGCACTCCTTCCAGACCTACGGAACATTTGCGGAGGGTGTTGAGGCCCTCGGGAAACAGCTGAAACGCTACCAAAACTCCGGGGCACAGACTGTTGCGGACCTCGTCCGCACCTGGGCGCCGGCGAACGAAAACGACACTGTAAGCTATATCAAACGAGTTTCGCAGTACCTCTCAAGCCGCCTCGGGGCGAACGTTGGGGCCTACACAGCTCTTGATCTTCGTGATCCCCGCCAGATGCAGGCCATGATTGAAGCTATTACCCGTCAGGAAAACGGGAACGGCTACCAAAAGCTCATCATGGACCCATCGCTTCAGGATGAGATCAGGAGAGCCACGCAATTTACAGGTCGAAGCAGGAACTTCCACGAATGGGACAGGAGCAGGGTCGACAACAAGCTGACCGTGAATCAAACCATTTACGTTTCTGACTCTAATGCCGCTCGGAATATCGCCCAGACAACGAAGGCAGCGATCGCCGACGGCCAGAGGAGCATGATGTAATGCCTCTCGATTTCTCGACATTGAACAGTCTTCCGTACTCCATCGAAGCCCTTACGCTCGGGCGCAGGAGGTCGATCACGTCATCGGGGTCTGAGGCCATCGCCATCATTCCGGATGTAGTGATCTCTGAGGAGCACGACGATGAGGTTACTGTTACCCGGCACCCCGTGGATCAAGGCGCTCCGATTTCCGATCACGCTTATAAAAATCCCTCTGTGCTGAACGTCCGTTTCGGATGGTCGGATTCATCCCGCCTCATCAATTCGGTCTTAGATACCTCAATCCTACGGGGTTATCTGTCGACCAAAGAGGTATACGAACAGCTGTTAAAGCTGATGGACAACCGTGAACTGTTGACGGTCTCAACGGGTAAGCGGATCTATCAGAACATGCTGATAACAAAGTTGTCCACAAGTTCCACTGCCGATACGGAAAGTGCGCTGATCTGTGACATCACGTTTGAAGAAGTCATCATCGTTTCGGCCCAGAGCACGAATCTTTCCGAAGATGTGCAGCAGAACCCTGAGCGGACGGCCAGTCCGACAAACGGCGGTCAGAGACAGGCTGTAGAGACCTCTACGGTTCTCCAATTGCCATCCGATTATGGGAACGCATGAAAATGGTTCAGATCCCTTTGAGCTCCGGGGCGCAGTTTTTCAACATCGCCCTGGGCCACAGCTATTACACGTTGAAGCTCGCTTACCGGGATGCGGTCTACGGAGGTTGGTTTCTAGACATCCAGACACTGGACGGCGAAAGTCTGATCGAGGGGATCCCGCTTGTGTGCGGCGTCGATTTACTCGCGCAGCACCAATATCTGGGGCTGGGTCATCTCTATGCAATGGTGGGCGGCTTGTACACAGAAACTCCAACCTATGCCGACATGGGATCGAACCTGCAGCTCTATTGGGAGGATTCCTGATGAGCGGAGAAAGGCAATGGCTCAGGTATTTCCGGCTTGTGGTCGCTAAGGACGGGACGAACACCGCGGCCCTTGATTTGTCGGACTACCGAGTGGCATTCAGGGTGACTCAGGCCGCTGTGGGGCGCCCATGCACTGCCGAGATCAGCGTATACAACGTGTCTGACGACACTGCCAACCAGATCAACGCTCCGACTAACGAACGAATCGTAACGAACGGGAATAACGCCGAACATATCTCTGTCATCATCGAAGCTGGTTATCAGGAACACCATTCGGTCATCTTCAACGGTGACCTCTGGTGGAAATCCATGTCCCGGCTTAGCGAAACCGACACGTGCCTGCGGCTTATAGCAGCGACAGGCAAGCGGGCGCACAAGTACTCAATCGTTGATTCTTCTCTGCCCGCCGGTTCGTCCCAGTCTGATGTATTCCGCACGATCGCCCAGTCGATGAAGGATTATGGGGTTGAATCGTATGCGGATACATCGGGGCTGATGAGCACGAAGCTTCCCCGTGGAAAAGTTATGTACGGGATGGCCCGCGATGCAATGCAAAGCTTTGCCGACACGAACAATCTGGACTGGGGCTACACAAATAAGGGCTTGACAGCCTTTCAGAAGTCGCCTCGCCGGGGGCAGGGGAACAAGATCGTTATTTTGTCGCCATCAACCGGCCTTCTAGACCGCCCTAACGCGACACAGAGCGGTATCGAAGCCCGGACGTTGCTGAATCCCGATTTGGAGTTCGGAAACTACGTGCAAATTGATCAGTCGCTTATCCAGACCCCGGATTATTCAACCGAGTACAAGGCCGTCCAAGAGAATTATGCCGCCCGAGGAAAGGTTATTGCTGGTGACGGTTTCTACCAGATTCGGAGTCGGCAGCATGTGGGGGATACCCGGGGCGAAGACTGGTACACGGACATCATCGCCATAGGCGTTAACGAGGGGGCCGGGTTTGTCGAACCGGGCGTGTGGAACTTTTTGGCGAACATCCAATGATCTCAGAAAACGAACTCATCGAAGACCCCGTTCGGCAGTTCGAGCAGAATTTTACCGGGCGGCAGGCGATGATCTGGACAGCGCTGCCAGGGATCATCCAGAGTTTCAACGCCGACGCTCTGACGTGCGAGGTTCAGCCAGCCATTCAGGGTCGACGCGTCACGGAAACCGGCAGCGTGGAAATTTTGAATCTTCCGCTGCTTCTTGATTGCCCCGTTGTCTTCCCGCACGCAGGGGGATGCAGCCTGACCTTCCCGATCAGGACCGGAGATGAATGTCTCGTTGTTTTTTCTTCCAGATCCATCGACTTGTGGTGGCAAAGCGGTGGAGTGCAGCCTCCGGCCGAGCCGCGGATGCATGACCTGTCTGATGGTTTCGTAATCCCGGGGGTCTGGTCTCAGGCAAAGAAGATCGGAAGCGTTTCAACGGATTCGGTCGAGCTGAGAACGGACGACCGGGGAGCGTACATCGCTCTCACCCCTTCGAACCATCAGGTGACCCTTAAAACAAGCGGCAGTGCGGAAGCCTCGATCGGAGGAACTCTTTCTGCCGCGGTTTCGGGGACCGTGTCGCTCTCGTGCCCCAAGTTGACGATTGACTGCCCGGAAACGACCTTCACGGGCAAGGTGACCGTCTCCGGCGACATTGTCGGCGGCGCCCAGATCTACGACTCGACTGGAAAGATGCAGTCTATCCGCGACACGTACAACAGTCACACGCACAACGGTGGGTCCGCTCCAGACCAAAAGATGTAAAAAGTAATTTTTCATTTGGAAAGGCCCTGACGGACGAAAGTCCTTCGGGGTTTTTTTGTGCCAATGAGGAATGTGTCGCCGTGCTTTTCATAGACGATGTCTGCCAAATTGTTTTCATGGATGGAGCAGCTTTTGAAACTAAACACCCAAGAGATAGTGGAGGGAAATTTTCCACTTTTGGTGCTGGTACCAGAAAATCAAAATCCCAGCTTAAGCGAGAGCACAAAGCGAAAACTCTCGAACAGTTCTATGGAGAGGAGATCAAGGGCAAGAATCTCAAAGGTCGTCGGGCGTTGTTCAAGATGCTTGAGGAACGGAAAGGTTTTATCCGCGGAGCATTTCACAGAGACGATATAGGCGACATCGACCTCGTCTGGGGCGATTCCGAGGCGGGGTTGGAACACATCATCCAAAGAAGGATGGATAAAGGCCAAAACCTGAAAAGGGTGCTTATGAATCTGTCAACTGCCATTCAAAACGGCAGACTCGAGAGAGCCGGAGAAAGAAACGGAAGTGTTGCAATTCGTTACGGGAAGCAGAGGGTGTGTTTGAGCACACGCAAAAAAGGAAGAGACATCAGCTTTGTGATCACGGCTTATGAGCTAGATGCCAAATAAGAGAGAAGCCGTCTGCCGGGCACTGAACGGCGGCTTTACGTGCGGGCAGACTTCCCGCGCACAACTCTCAAGGAAATTATATCCAAACGGGGCGTGAAATGAAGGTACGAAAGCTTGACTCAGGCGGCGACATGATGCTCGGGCACGGTTTGTCTGATTTCTTTCAGGACTCTCCAGAAGGAGTTGCCCAGAACGTCATGACCAGATTAAAGCTATGGCGCGGGCAGTGGTTCCTCGATACAAACGATGGCACACCCTGGCTGCAAGACATCCTCGGCAAGCACGAGGCAGTGGACATGATCATTCGGAACCGTATTCTGGGGACTCCAGGCGTTAAAGAGATCACGGAGTTCCAGTCGGTCCTTGACCCCGACACCAGGACGCTTTCGATTCAGGTCACGATAGACACGAATTACGGATCTACAGAAATTTCGGAGACGCTATGACGATAAGCAGCCCTGTTTTCACCGTTTCAGCGACCGGTATTACGGCTCCCAGCTACGAAGAGATCCTAGACTACTTCAAAACTAAAGCCAAAGGAATTTTCGGAGACGACATCAATCTCGACTCCGACACTCAGGATGGGCAGCTTCTGGCCATATTCTCTTCGGCAATCAACGACCTGAATGCCCAGGCAATCGCCGTTTTCAACGCCTACAACCCTTCTACAGCCGTAGGCGTTGCCCTAGACGGCGCCGTAAAGACAAACGGAATATCTCGCCATGAAGCCTCTCATTCGTCCGTAGACCTCACGATTATTGGGCAGGCCGGGACGGTCATCACAAATGGATACGCTCTGGACTCGGCAGGGAACAGGTGGAATCTTCCTGAGACTGTGAGTATCCCGCTTTCAGGCGAAGTCGTAGCCACAGCGACAGCCGATTCAGAAGGCGCAATATCGGCACCCGCGGGATCTATCACAACAATTGGAACACCAACGCTCGGGTGGCAGTCCGTCACGAACAAAGCGGCAGCTGTCGAGGGATCGGCGGTTGAGTCTGACGCAGAACTTCGCTACCGCCAGACGCTCTCCACGATGCAGCCCACAATGGGTCTGTGGGATGGTCTTGTAGGATCCATTCAGCAGCTGGATGGTGTTCAGTCTGTGGCAGGGAGACACAACGACACTGGAAGTGAGTCAAGCGAGGGAATTCCCGCTCACTCAATCGCCGTTGTCGTTTCAGGCGGCGCGGCCGATGAGATCGCGGAGACTATATATAAGAAGAAGAGCCAGGGAGTTTCTACCTACGGTTCGACGACGGTCGAGTACATAGACTCCCTGGGCAACGTGAACGAAATCGCGTTTTCCCGCCCGACTGATGTCGCAATCACCATTGCAATCACCCTGAAAGCAACAGACACCTGGCTCACGACGAACGAGGACGATGTCAAAACTCGTCTCTCAGCCTACATCAATGGCTTAGCTATAGGCGAGAAGGTTGACATCATGAAATGCGTATCGGAAGTCGTCCGGGACGCTGACATCTACGACCCGGATTTTTATCTCGAGAGCATAACGCTGAACGGCTCGGCGGCCTCGGTTGATATAGCGTGGAATGAGAAGGCTTCGACTTCTGCTGACAGCATCACGATCACCGTGGAGTAACAGATATGGCGAGCCAGAACGAATACACCGAACTGATCGCCGGGGCGCATCGCGAAAAGCCGCGCTTCACGGAGTGGGTTTATCAGCTCACTGAGCCTGTCGCTGAGGCCCGATCCAGGATGAAGCAATTCGTCCGGGACTTCGATATTGATTATGCGGTTGGCAGCCAGCTCGACGCAGTTGGGGTGAGGGTTGGTGAAACAAGAAAGCTTGCGCTGAAGATTACGGATGTCTTTTTTGCATTTGATGACGTTGACGGGGTGGGGTTTGACCTCGGGGTCTGGCAGACAGCTCGTGATGACGCCTATGGCATTACGGTTCTTTCGGATGAGATCTATAGAATCGTCCTCAAAGCAAAGGTCGCGATCAACCAATACACGGGCCGCAACGAAGATCTCATGGCCTTGATTGACCAGATCTCAACGGCGTTTGGCGTCACAACGGCACAGATCGCCTATGTAGACACTCAGGACATGAGAATCACTGTCTACATCGACAAATCGCGGGTCCCTCCCATTGTCTGGCAGATTTTATCAAACAGAATCATCGCTCTTAACAACGCTGGCGTTCTGGAAATAATAGAGAACGGAGTTGCCGGAAATTTGGCAGCAACGGATAGAACGCTATTGACGGACGACAGCGGAAATCTGCTCTACATCGATATTTCATCTTCTTGAGGTAGCACATGGCAGAAAACAAACTGGTCCCGTTCGCGAACGGGGCTTCGGCAAATGTTGTCGATGAAACCACTTGGCAGGGCAATTCGCTCTCGGCAGTGAGGACGACAGGGTTCCAAAGCGGCATCGCCAAGTCCGCCCAGGTAAATCGCGTTTTGGCTCAAGGCGCCTCGGCTGGTTATGCCATAGGGGAACTGATCAAAGACTACGCGGCCGAGGACGCAACTATCGACGCATCCGCCCTGTATACCGGGTTCGTTGATGCCCTGAAGGCTTTGTCGAAACAGGCAGTCATAGATGTCGTTTTCCCTGTCGGATCGGTCTATATCTCAACGGCTTCAACCAATCCGGCAGAGCTGTTCGGCATCGGAACATGGGAGCGAATCGGCGCGGGCAGAACCCTGATCGACGCCGGCGGCTCCTTCGCGGCGGGGACGATAGGCGGGGCAGACTCTCACACGCTGACCGTGAACGAGATGCCAGCGCACAGCCACTCGGCACAGGCAACAGAGGCCGGCGGCCATACCCACACCCGCGGGTCGATGAATATCGTTGGCGGATTTGGTGCTGGTTTGTATACGAGGTACTTCACTCAGGAGTCTGGAGCCTTCTATGCGAATGAAGTTCCGGGCGCCAAGGGTATGGATGACGGCAACAGTATGAAGTCGCACTACCAGATTAATTTTGACGCTTCCCGGGCGTGGTCGGGCGAGACTTCATGGCAGGGCCAACATAATCACGCCGTCAGAGTCGACAACACGGGCGGCGGGCAGGCTTTCTCGACCCGAAACCCGTACCTCGCGGTCTACATCTGGAAGCGCACGGCTTAAAGGAGAGCTTGAATGGCAGTCATCAAAGTATCTGATCTTCCGCAGAAAGCGACGCTCGACTCGGACGACAAGATTGTCGGTTACAGCTCGACAGGGGGAACCTCGCTCCTTCTGGGTTCGGCCTTCAAGGCGATCCAGACGGTCGCAGAAACAGCAGCTTCAAATGCCGCCGCGAGCGAATCGACGGTAGCGTCAGAAAAATCGGAACTCGAATCAGAAATTGCGACCGCAAAGACAGACATTTCGACTGCAAAGATGGATGCTGTTTCGGCGATCACGACAGCACAGACCACGGCCACGGACGCTATAGCGTCAGCTAAAACCACAGCCGTTTCGGCTGTGAACTCGGCAAAATCGACCGCTCTTTCAGACGTTAGCGCTCAGCAGACCACATCAGTCACCGCGGTTAAATCTCAGGGCGACACCTCTGTTGCAGCCGTACAAAGCGCCCAGATCACGGCAACTGATGCGATCACAACAGCTCATACCACGGCTGTTAGTGCCGTACAAGCCCAGGAAGCGGCGAGCATTCAGGCGATCGAAACAGAAATTGAGACAATTGATCTCGGGGAACTGTCATGAAATCCAAGTATCTGCAGCTTCGCGGCGGGACAAAGGCCAAGAATGACGCGTTCACCGGCAAGAACCGGGAGCTGACGGTCGATACGGACGAGAAGCGCCTCCGAGTCCATGACGGCACAACCGTTGGCGGCCATCCTGTTGCGAAAGCATCCGAGATCCCCACAAAGACGAGCGAGCTTGAGAACGATGCTTACGAGACGAAGACCAGTCTCAGCAAGCTCTCACAACTGACGGATGACGTGGGGTACTGGACGAAAACAGGCCTCACAAAACTCTCCCAGCTCACAAACGACAGCGGGTATCAGACAGGGCATTGCACCTACTGCACCTACTGCACTTTTTGCTCGAACTGCACATGAGGTTTTAGATGCCTTTAAAAGAAATCTTGTGGAAGGGCGGAACTGCGGCCAAAAATAACGTTTACACCGGAGAGCCTGGCGAAATCACCATCGATACGGACAATCACCGCGTCAGGGTACACGACGGGGCAACCGCCGGAGGAACGGCGCTGGCTCTCAAGTCCGACCTGCCGACCAAACTGTCCCAGCTGACCGACGATGTTGGAGTGTGGGCTAAGGGTGCGCTTACAGCGCTTTCTCAGCTTACGGACGATGTTGGATTTTGGAAAAAGACGGGCCTGACCAAAATCTCTCAGCTCACGAACGACAGCGGTTTTCAAACCGGGCACTGCTCGTATTGCTCTTACTGCTCGTACTGCTCTCAGTGCAACAACTGCTACAACTGCAACACGGTGCAATGCACCACGGTTCAATGCGCCACGGTTCAATGCAACACGGTCAAATGCAACACGATACATTGCGACTGTAACTGCACGGACGACAACTAAGGAGCGGCGATGGTTAAGAAAATTCTTTTAAAGAGAGGAACGACCACAGCCACGGCCGCATACACGGGAAAAGTTCGCGAGGTCACCATCGACACTGATAAGAAAGTCCTTGTTGTGCATGATGGAGAAACAGCTGGGGGAACGGCGCTCGCGAAGCTCTCCGCCCTCCCAACCAGCCTGTCCAAGCTGACCGAGGACAGCGGGTTGTGGACAAAATCAGCGCTCACCGTAGCCATGCTTACGGATGATGTTGGCTATTGGAAAACGGCAGACCTGACCAAGGTAAGCCAGTTGACCAACGACAACGGATACAAGACAGCGCACTGCTCCTATTGCAGCCATTGCACCTACTGCTCTAACTGCGGGCGCTGCAATAACGTCCAGTGCAGCCAAGTTCAATGTTCTAACTGCAATCAATGCTCGGATTGCAAGCAATGCTCAAACTGTCAGCAATGCTCCCGATGCGATGCGAGCGGAAATTGCGGCAGTTACTGTGATTGTAACTAACAAGATTTGAGAGGAAACACCATGCATCTTCGCCACGTTGTTGCAAAAAAACTCCCCTTCCCTGTGATTTCTGTTGCCATAGACGATACCAGGGCTGTTCTTAGGCTCCTTTACGAAAGAAACGCAGGCTTTGTTTCGGAAAGCGCGTCCGAGGGGGATGCCGACGCCCTTAAAACAACCGCACGGCTCGCTTCTTCATTTTTTGGTAGCAGGGACACATATTATGAAATTGACGGCAAGCAGTATTTTATCTACGCCGAGAGTATTCTCGACAAGACCAGCCCCATCTATTCTCGCAACTGGGTTCCGGGTGCGCACTACTCGTTCCATTTGGATCCTGCTCGCGGCATTTTCATAGATGTTCGCCCGGAATTGTCGTACCTCAGCAAGCGAAATTCCGCAGACTATGCGAAGTACGCCGGGGGGATGTGGTTATTCGACCTGTGGGTCACCGACCAGACGGCTCCGGTTTCTGAGTGCAATCGTTCGATCACTACTGCTCCGGACACGATCCTCGTTTCCAACATTACGGATCTGGGCGAGGACTGGGACGCCGATGTGGTCATGAAGGGCGATCAGTCCAAGTGGCTGAATCTCGGGTACGAATTGACGCCTGACGCCGAAGAGGTTGCCCCTGACGGATGGGTGACCTATACGCTGAAGCTCCTTGATGGCAAAACTGGCGACCTTATGACCAACATTACGTGGGACGGGTTCATCGTCGAAGCGGTGGATGGGTACGCTCCGCGGCGCCGCGTTGAGATCAAAAACGGCGTGGGGACGTTCAGGCAGCAGGCTCTCGGGCTTCAGTCCGGAGAGACGATGCGGGTGAAGATCAACCACCGTTTCTACACGGGACGCGCTGAGCATACTGTCACTGTCAAATGAAATACTCACAGGTCAACATCTTGATCGGCAGCGCGTGCGATATGCATTGTCCGTACTGCCTGCAGAACTCCGGACGGTCTCCGGCTGACAAGAAGGCCGATCCGATAGAGTTCGCTGAGAAACTGGCGGCATATTTGGATGGAGCCTCGCCGGAGAAGCTCATGCTCTGGGGCGGCGAGCCGATGCTCTACTGGAAGGCCATCCGGGCGATGCATTCCAGGCTCACCGAGCTCGGCATCCGGGCGGCTGACGGCAAATGCATCGTGACGACGAATGGCCGTCGCATTTCGGACGATTACATTGAGTATGCCAACATCCATCCGGATATTTGGACGACGGTCAGCTGCCACGGTGGCGGGTTCACCGGCGCGCAGCTTGACGCGATCTACCGGCTCAAAAGGTTTTCACTCTCCGAGCTGATCACCCACCAGAGAACGGATCTTTGGGAGATCAGGGATTGGTTTTGGAGGCTGAAAGACCGCTACGGCGGGACGCCGAGGCTCTGCGCCCATTTCATAAGGGCGAACGACAGCTGCGGATCAGAGTGCTACCTCACGCGGGAAGACGTAGACGCCTTCTACAACCATATGGCGCGTGAGGTGATCCCAATGGCCCGTTACGGCGACCCGTGGGCGTTGTGGCAATGCTCGCAGCAGATTTACGAGATCGACCGCTACAGGAGACAGCCCAGGGGACCAATGTGTGTGCGCCCGGACAGGCTCTCGATCGATATGCACGGGAACATCTATGAGTGCCACCACGATTTCTCCTCGGGGAACGTGACTGGAAACATCTTCTCAAGACGAAAGACGATCCCGATTCGGCCTGAGGGGAAAGCCCCTGGGCGACGATTCTGGAACACGAAAGAATGCCAGTCCTGTCCGGTGGAGATTCAAAGCTTTTGCCGCGGGGGCTGCTACCTGTCCAACACCCACAGCGTTGACTGCTACTTGTCACACAAGCGGTTTGCTCTGTACAAACAAATGAAGGAAATCTTTCGATGAAGCTTCGGCTCAACTGCAAAACCCATGATGGACGGAAGGTTTCATGGGTCTACGACAACTCGACAAACGAACTCTGGGACGAAAAGAACGAGCCGGTTGATCTGAAAAAAGACGACCGGCTCAAAATTTTTTCGAAGATGCATCTCGGGAAGGCTGTCTTTTCGACCGCAAAGCAGAAAAAGATGTCCGACCTTCGTATCCAGCTCGGGCTCAAGTGCAACATGCACTGCAGGTACTGCGCTCAGAGCGTCGACCGGGATGACGAAAAGCTGGTGTCGAATGCCCGCGACGTGCCGAACCTGCTGGCGGCACTCAAGGCCGGCGGGATCGACTGCAACGGCGGCGTGATCGAGTTCTGGGGCGGGGAGCCGTTTGTGTACTGGAAGACGCTGCTCGTCCTGATCCCCGCGCTTCGGGAAATGTATCCCAAAGCGAGCTTTGCCATGATCACGAATGGGACGCTCCTTACCGAAGACAAGATCGATTTCTGCGAGAAGTATGGGGTCAGCCTGACGTTCAGCCATGACGGTCAGGGCTACAGGCTGAGAGGAAAGGATCCCCTGGACGATCCAAAGATGGTTGATCTCTGGAGGCTGGCTTTCTCCCGGCTTCATTGCTCGGTAAACTGCGTGCTTTCTCCGGCCAACACTGACATTGACGCGATCGCTGATTACATCAAAGCCAAACTGGGCGATGTTCATCTGAACTTCGAAGGCATCATGACGCACGTGGGGGTAACCGACCATGAGCTGATGTTCTCGGATGCACAGCTGCTTGCCCTCCAGAAGAACATTTTCCAGGCGTTGACCCGGGAGGGATGGGACAAGTTTCCTGCCCTGACAGGAGAATGCACGCAGCTTCTGAAGGCTCTCGTGCATCGCAAGCACATCAATCCGATGGCGGTGAAGTGCTGCATGAGTCGTCCGGACAACGCCGCCGTCAACCTCAAAGGCGACCTGCTTTCCTGCCACGACCACAGCGAACCAAAGTACTTCATCGGCCGAATCGATTTCCCGGAGAAGGCTGATCTTTCGAAGCACTTCAAGCCGTGGAGCGAGCGTCCCGAATGCCGGAAATGCCTTGTGCTTTCCATGTGCCGCGGCGCCTGCCCGCAGATCGAGGGTGTGGCAAGGACGCTCACATGTAAAAACGAGTTTGCCTACAAGTTTTCTGTCTTCCAGGCGGTGTTTTGGCTGCTGTTCGGCCTGACGCTCGAGTCCTATGCGCCGGAGGGCTGATCATGTGTTCATCATCGAGTTTTTTTGAAAAGACCGCTGCCCGCGTTGGCGGTTTTTTTGGCACCCCGACATGGGCCAAAGGGGCGCTTCCTTTAGGAGTGGCGGGGATGGATTTTGCGGGACTGACGCTTAGTGAACTGGTGCAGATAGCGACGCTGACATACACCGCCCTCATGATCCTCGGAGCGATTCCGAAGGCGATGGACGGCGTGAAGGCTCTGATGGATCGTTTCCGGTCGAGGCGAAAATGAACAGGAACCAAATTGGAGCTATGGCTGTTTCAGCCGCGACCCTCGTAGCTATTGCTGGTTACGAGGGTTACTCGTCTGTGGCCTATGTGCCTGTGGCGGGCGATGTTCCTACGATTGGATGGGGGACGACCACGGGGGTGAAGAAGGGCGACACGATTCAGCCCACCCAGGCGTTGCAGAGGCTCTACCGGGATGCGGAAACGGCGAAGGCGGGCATCAGCAAGTGCATTAAGGTCCCGCTTTCACAGGGAGAGTTGGATGCGTACCTTTCCCTCGCCTACAACATCGGGGCCGGAGCGTTTTGCTCGTCCACGCTCGTGAAGAAGTTGAACCGGGGGGACTACGCAGGAGCGTGCAACGAGATTAAACGCTGGTGCTACTTCAAAGGCAAAAGGTTGCCCGGACTGGCCAAGAGACGAGAACAGGAATACCAAACTTGCATGAAAACAGCCAAATAAAAAGAAAGCCCCATTCGCGTGGGGCTGTATGTTGCTGCCTTAAGAGGCGGTTATTGAAACATCGCAACCGCAAACTTTAAGCGCTTTATAAAGAGAATCGAACCTTGTTCCCTCCCGGTATACATCAAGCAGTGCGTTTATCGCCTGCGAAGACATTCCGAGGAGGCGCCCAAGATCCGAAGGCCGGAGATTCTTGACCGTCATCGCGTTTCGGAGAATGAACTTTAAAGCGATGGTCGGTGAAATTTCGAGGGTCTTTTCACCGGCTTGAGGCGCGGAAGCCTTGGGGATGATCTCGTGCCTTTTCGGAAGAACCATCCCACTCAAAATAAGCCAGTCCAAAGCGACTCGATCGATTGATTTTGCATCATCAGCTTGAGTGACTCCGTCGAAATCTCTGAAGTAAGCCGTCACAGTTCCATCGTCAGCGGTTTCGTACCGGACGGGATAAGCGAGAAAGTCTTTTAGTTTGTAAGTAGTCATCACAATCATTGAATGATTTCGGCCCATCAGGCCCCCGGGCTTGTACCCGGGGGAGTTGCTACAGCTTTATGTCGAGGTCCTTGAGGATTTTCTTCAGGGTTCCGGTTTTGATTTCCTTTGCGTGTCGTGGAACTCGTGTAACTAGGTTTCCGTTCCTTGACCACACATCGTGTTCTTTTCCGTGTCCCTCAAGTTTTGCTCCTTTTGACCTTAACAGCCTGAGAAGCTCTGAAAGTTTCATTCAATCTCCTATTCATCAAAGATAGGACAATTATACAACAAAGTATGTAATATAGCAAATATAAGTGATTATAAAATGAATAAAACGCTTGCAGTTTCGGTTGCTGTGATCATCGTTGCCGTCGGTATTTTCTTCATTGGCTATCAATATGGTCATCAGCAAACTGCGGCCAAATACGAAACCCAGATCGCCAAGGACAAGGCCGAGCAGTCTGAGGCCGCGAAGGCGCTCGAAGCGAAGTACAGGGAAAAAGAAAATGAAAGCGCAAAGAAAGTCGCCTCAGCGCTGGCTGAGCGAGATAAAGCCTTATCTAACGCTGCTGCTCTGCGGGCTGATGCTCAGCGGGTGCGCCTCCAGTCCGCCAGTCTCGCCAAGCAATTGTCCAGAGCCGCCGGCCAGCACACCTCTTCCGGAAACCGTGACAGCGAGCGACTCGGAAAATGTGAAGAGCTACTCTCAGAAAGTGCGGATCTTCTCGGGAAAGGTGCAGACTTGGCAGGCGAAGGCGCAGAATTATCTGCAAAGCTCTCAGCAGATAAAGAAGTGATAAAGTCTGCCGAGTAAACTTTTCGGGCGCCCGTCCTACGGCATAAAAGACCCTCGCGCTGTGGCGGGGGTCTGAGGGCTTAGGCGGATAGGGTCATTCTTCCACCAGAAGCGGAAACCGCAGAAGCCATAGTATCGATTTTTGTTTTGTACCTAGGGCTGGTGATGCGCGCAACTTCCGAGGTCGGGATGCCCAGCGCTAGCCGGAAGCAATCTGGATCAGGATAGAATAGATACAGAAATGGCCCTGTCTCACCTTACGCGGAAAGAGAAGAATGCACTGGTGGACGCTCAGAAGAAGCGTGACAAAACTGCTATGATAAATATTTTTACGGTCGGATTAACGAGAGGGCAGCAGGCGTATAAACTCGGGCTCCCGTAAACAAAAAAGAGTCCCGGCCGAATTCCATTTTTACGGCAGTTAACGGGCCCGGCAACACAACTATATTGAAAAAGTTCATAAAAAGGTGTCTCAGCGGGGGCACCATTTTTTTTATCGGTGAATTATCAAATCAAGTGCAAAGTTACTGAATAAAAGACTTCAGCCGGACA
>OOCS01000271.1_pt1 | contig 49044 bp, 66 predicted proteins | sample 1671411 | NCBI WGS metagenome assembly OOCS01 (sample SAMN06348154, study PRJEB24527) | human gut metagenome | biome: human gut; feature: ankylosing spondylitis patient; material: feces | host: Homo sapiens | place: China | collected 2015-10 | reverse complement strand
ATCGACAGCATAAAGTACGCTCTCACCAATGACAGCAGCCGTGATTATGTCATTAAGAACGGCGAAAGCGAAGGTGAAATCTTCATTGAGACCGACACAGGTTTGACTATTGACCGCAAGAAGCGTGTCAATCAGGCAGACTACAAGAACATTAGACAGGACGGCAAACCTGTTCAAAGCCCCGAAGCATTTGTCAGAGAGTTGTTCACGCCACTGCAGATTGACCCTGTTAAGTTTACACAGATGTCAAGGCAGGAGCAGAACAGAATTATTCTTGACCTCATTGAGTTCGATTGGGATTTGAACTGGATTAAGGAGAAATTTGGTGAAATTCCGCAGGGTGTTGATTATCAGCAGAATATATTGCAGGTCCTGAACGATATCCAGTCCGAAAAGGGCGTTTACTTCCAGACAAGACAGGATATCAACAGAGAAATACGCAACAAAACAGCGTTTATATCTGATATCGCAAAGGATATCCCGCAGGGCTTCCAGGCTGAAAAGTGGGAAGCATATGACCTATCCGAAGCCTATACGAAGATAACAAAGACACAGGAATACAACTCTCGCATCGAGAGGGCGAAGCTCTTCAAAGATAGCTATGACAACAAGGTCAGAGGTTATCAGGCTGAAGTGGAAATTGCAGTAAGCAATCTGAAATCTGCTATCACAGCAGAACGTGAGCAGCTGACTAGCGAAATCGAGCGCAAGAAAGCCGAAATCAAGGCGGCTGAGGACAAGCTCAATTCGCTTTCAGACAAGATAGCAGACAAGACTAAGATTTTTGAAAGCGAATACAGAGAGAAAGTCGCAAAGCTTGACAGCGACATCAAGGTAGCCGATGAATACACAGGTAAGCAGCTTGTTAACATATCTGCAATGCAAGCTGAGGTCAAGACAGCTGAGGAAATGAAAAAGCACCTCAACGAATACAAACGTATGAAGTCGATGCAGGACGAGCTTGAAACGCTCGAAAAACATTCTAAGGCGCTCACAAGCAAGATTGAGCTTGCAAGAGAGCTTCCGGGCGAGATACTTAAGACAGCAACAATACCCGTTAAGGGTTTGACAGTTAAAGACGGCATACCTCTCATAAATGGACTTCCCGTCAGCAATCTGTCAGAGGGTGAGCAGTTACAGCTTTGCGTTGATGTTGCCCTCAGCAAGCCTAACAGCCTACAGATAATTCTGATTGACGGAGCTGAGAAGCTTTCCGAAAAGAACAGGCTTGCACTTTATGAGAAGTGCAAGGAAAAGGGCTTGCAGTTTATCGCAACTCGCACAACGGACAGTGATGATCTGGAGGTGACTTATCTGTGATACAACTGACAAGTGAAAATTACTTCTCCCAGCAGGCAAACCTGGAATATATGAGCTGCTCACAGTTCAAGAGTTTCTGTGACTGCGAGGAAAGGACACTTGCGGACATTGCAGGTGATTACAAGCGTGACAGTTCAACTGCTCTGCTCGTAGGCTCATACGTTGACGCTCACTTTGAGGGAACGCTTGACGTTTTCAAGGCTCAGCACCCAGAGCTGTTTAAGCGTGACGGAACGCTTAAGGCTGATTATGTACAGGCTGAGAGTATTATCCAGCGTGTGGAGAATGACAAGCTGTTCATGAAGTATATGGCAGGCGAAAAGCAGGTCATTATGACGGGTAAAATCGCAGGAGTGCCATACAAGATAAAGATAGACAGCTATCACCCTGACAAGGCAATCGTTGACCTAAAGGTCGTCAAGGACTTTGAAAAGCTTTGGAACGATACAGAGAAACAGAAACAGAGCTTCATTCGATACTGGGGATATGACATTCAGGGAGCTATCTATCAAGAGATAGCTCGTCAGAATACAGGCAAAAAGTTGCCATTCTTCATAGCCGCCGCCACAAAAGAAAAGCACACAGATTTTAACGTGTTCGCTGTTCCACAGGAATGGCTTGACGAAAAACTTGCGTTTGTTGAAGAACGCACACCACACTTTGCTAAGCTGAAAACAGTCGAGGATCCAGCCGAAAGGTGCGAGAGGTGTGATTGGTGCAAGGACACCAAGATACTTGACAGAATAGTTGACGCAAGAGATTTGGAGGAGACAAATGCTTAACAAAGTTATTTTAATGGGTAGAATTACTCAGGAGCTTGAACTCAAGCAAACAACAAACGGGACAGCAGTGCTGTCATTTAACGTTGCCGTTGACAGAAGCTACACTAAGCAGGGCGAAGAAAAACAGACGGATTTCATCACCTGCGTTGCGTGGAGAAAGACTGCTGAATTTATCAATAACTATTTCGGCAAGGGTAGAATGATAGCCCTTGAGGGACAGCTGAGAAGCCGTACATACGATGATAAAAACGGCACAAAGCACTATGTGACAGAGGTTTATGTTGATAACGTTTCATTCACAGGTGAACCAAAGCAGGGCGGAAACAGTTCAGCTCCATCACAGAGCGCACCACAGCAGAATACACCGCCACAAAATCAGCCTGCACCAAGTCAGAATAGCTCACCTGCAACGCAGAGTCTTGGTATTGACGGATATGAGGAAATATTCAATGGCGACGACGTACCATTCTGATGTGAAAACAATGCTAACTTTAAGAAATTATCAAAACAAAATTATTAATGAAGTAAGGAGGCTTATGAGTACAGGGCGGAAGCGCATTTGCGCAGTTGCGCCCTGTGGTTAGGCTCTGGCAAGACGGCCATATTCGCATATATGGCTGACAAGTCGCAGGACAAGGGCAACACAGTGTGGTTTTTGGTACACAGAAAAGAACTGCTCGATCAAACCATAGCAACATTTGACCGCTTTGGCATTCAGCGCAACACAATTCTTGTGGGCATGGTCGCCACACTTGCAAATGCTCTTGACAAGCACCCAGAACAGTACAAAGCACCTGACTTCATTGTCATTGACGAGTGCCACCATATAACGGCTAGGACGTATCAGAGAATACTTGAACGCTTTCCAAAGGCATTCGTAGTTGGGCTGACCGCAACGCCAAGCAGACTTGACGGCAAGCCACTTAAAGATTGCTTTGACGATATGGTGGTAGGCATTACCGCCAAAGAGCTTATTGCTCAGGGATATTTATCCCCTTATAGGTACTTTGCGCCGAGCGTAGCTGACCTATCGGCACTCAAACGCAAGGGCAAGGACTTTGACCCACAGCAAGCAGCTGAGCTACTTTCCTCGAGAGCGGTGTTTGGCGATGTTATAGCGAACTATCGCAAATATGCTGACGGGCTTCAAACGATATGCTATTGTTCTTCCGTTAAGCACTCTGAGAGCGTTGCAGAAGCGTTTAGAACGGTTGGAATTAATGCTGTACACTTTGACGGCAACACACCTAAGAGCGAGCGAGAACGCATTACAGACGATTTCAGGACAGGAAAAATAAAAATCCTTTGCAACGTTGATTTGATATCAGAGGGCTTCGATTGCCCTGACTGCGAGTGTTGCATACTGTTAAGACCGACAATGAGCTTAACGTTGTTTATCCAGCAATCCATGCGGTGTATGCGCCCGAAAGAGGGCAAGACGGCAATAATTCTCGATCACGTCAACAACTACAAGCGACACGGCTTGCCTGATGATGACAGAGAGTGGAGTTTAAACAGCGTTCCAAAGCCTGAAAAGGAATATAGCACAGACGGCACGCTACAGATACGGCAGTGTTCAAAATGCTTTGCTACATATAGACCAACATCTGCGAAGAAATGTCCATATTGTGGAGCGGTTGAGGAACTGACCAGACAGGAAATAAAAAATATCAAGCAGATAGAGCTTGAAGAAATAAAGGAAAGCAAACGTAGAGAAGCAGATGACAAGGTCAAGGAATACAAGTCCGCCAAGGATTGCAAGACGCTTCAAGAACTGTTTGCGTTTGCAAAAATGAGAGGATATAAGCCACAATGGGCATATGTCCAAGCAAAACAGAGAGGATGGTTTAAATGATGAGAGGTAGCCAGGCAATTGGTATTGACACCAATCCTGTAAATTCAATTGCAATTACGCTTGCTGATGCCAACGTAAATTCGCTCAAGGCAATTGATATTATCACAAGCGAGATCATAAAAGAAGCACACATCAATCAGTATGACGTTCCGTTCTGGATACTGGCATTTGAAATGCTTACCAATACATTCAAGGAAACACTGAGCGAAGATATGCTCAAGGTGTATGAAGAGGCTAAGGAACATTTCTCATACTCTGCTATTACTATGGGAGAGCCTAGAAATGAGTAAGTCAGAACACGAGATACAGAACGAAATCCGCCTTGCGTTATCTTCACAAGATAGCGTTGTATTCAGGACAAACGCAGGCACATTCTATCAGGGGAAAATGGTTTACTCAAAGGAGTTTAAATCAATGGTACTCCTCAATCCTCGCAAAGTAGACGGACTGCCTAAAGGCTTTTCTGATTTGGTGTGCTTTGCAAAGGGTGGAAAAACGGCATTCATAGAGTGTAAGAATGCCGACGGAAAACTGAGAGAAGAACAGAAAATATTTATTGACCGTATGCGTGACCTCGGCTTTGTTGCCGGGGTCGCAAGGTCCGCTGAGGAGGCGAAACTACTATGCCAACAACTGATGAAAGATTAAAACAAATCGAAATCGTTGCTTTGAAAGAAGAGGGCGATTTGCCAGAAAATATGTCAATGTCGGAAAATATGTTTTATGAGGAAATGCACTGCTTGTACGCTAGATACAAAATGAGCTGTCTTGTAAGCAAGCTCCCCGCTGATATACAGAACAAAGTCCCTATCGTGACAAAAGATGAGGCTTCGGTATTAAAGAAGAAATACCTTGCAGGTGTTAAGAATATGCAGATGTGGGAAGATATCTTCAAGACAGAGATACACATTGCAAACGAGATAAACAAGGTCATTTCTCCCTCGTCCGAGCTGAGCGGAATGACGAAAGAACAGCTGCTTGACAAGACTATACGAATGATAGGCGTTATCCAGGGACTAATGAATGCTGATGACAGAATTCCGAAGTTTCTGGAAGGTCTAAGAGGTGATCATAAGAAATGAGAACGAGAACAGGAAGATACAAGAAGACAAGCAAGTGCATATATGCGACTGAAATATATGGTGAGAAGTGTTGCGGATATTTGCTTGCAACGGGTGAGAAAAGAAACTGCCCTCCCGATAACTGCAACAAATTCAAGAGCATAAAACAGTTTGAAAGGAGATTTGATAGGTGAAATACTTAGATTTTCTGAAATCTAAAATGGCTATTGCTACCGACAGCGGTTTTGATGTTCCAGACAAGAAAATAAACACGGCACTCAAGCCTCACCAGCGTGACATTGTTAAGTGGGCTGTAAAAGGTGGCAAGCGTGCTGTGTTTGCAAAGTTCGGACTAGGCAAGTCAGTTATACAGCTGGAATGGTGTACACAGGTCATAACTCATGAGGGCGGAAAAGCCCTCATAATATGCCCTCTGGGTGTTAAGCAGGAGTTTGTTCATGACGCTGTTGAGATACTTGGCTATGACGCACCTACATATGTTAAAACCATGGCAGAGGTGAGGTCGTGTTCGGCTGATATCATGATAACGAACTACGAGAGAGTTCGTGACGGAGATATCGATGTAAAGTATTTCACTGCTACTTCCCTTGACGAAGCTGCTGTATTGAGAAGTTTCGGCAGCAAAACCTATCAAGAATTTCTAAAGAAGTTCAACGGCGTTCCATATAAGCTTGTGGCAACCGCAACGCCTGACCCTAACAAGTATAAGGAACTTATCCACTATGCTGGATATCTTGAAATCATGGACACAGGACAGGCTCTGACACGCTTCTTTCAACGTGACAGCACAAAGGCTAACAACTTGACGTTGTACCCTCACAAGGAAGAAGAGTTTTGGCTATGGGTAAGTTCATGGGCTGTATTTGTTTCAAAGCCGTCAGATGTCAACCCCACATATTCTGACGAGGGATATGATTTGCCTGAGCTAAAAATCAACTATCACAGGCTTGCAGCCAGCAAAGACGAGTTGTCAGTCGATAAGTTCGGCCAGAGCAAACTGTTCGATGAAGCTACAGCTAGCTTGCAGGACGAAGCAAAGATAAAGCGTGAAAGTATATCTCAGCGTGTTGCAGAAGCAGCTAAAATAATAGCTGAAAACCCAGAAGATAGCTTTATTATCTGGCATGACCTTGAAGAAGAACGCCACGAGATAAAGCGACAGATACCAAATGTTGTTGATATCTATGGTTCTATGGATATCGACTTGCGAGAACGAAGAGTTATCGACTTTGCTAACGGCAAAATAAAGCTGTTTGCGACAAAGAAGATACTTTCCGGAAGTGGCTGTAACTTTCAGAAACATTGTCACAGGGCAATATTTATCGGTATCGACTACAAGTTTAATGACTTCATTCAGGCTGTTCACCGCATATATAGGTTTCTGCAAACTGATGAAGTGACAATCGACATAATCTACATGGACGAAGAAGACGAGATAAAAAAACAGCTGCTCGACAAATGGAAACGTTTCGACTATCAATCTGAGAAAATGGCTGAGATAGTCCGCAAAAACGGCTTGTCAAGCGTTGACAACATCTCTGACAAAATGAAAAGAAGCATAGGAGTGAAAAGAGTGGTAGTAGAGGGTAATCACTACAAATACATAAACAATGACTGCATATGGGAACTTGAACAAATGCCCGACAACAGCGTTGACGAGATAGTAACTTCAATCCCATTCGGCAATCATTATGAGTACACGCCAAGCTACAATGACCTTGGACACAACGAGGATAATGACAGGTTCTTTGAGCAAATGGACTATTTAACGCCTAATCTGCTGAGAGTGCTGAAACCTGGCAGAGTAGCTTGCATACACGTTAAGGACAGAATTTTATTTGGCAATGCAACAGGTGACGGAATGCCGACTGTTGACCCGTTCAGCGACTTGACTGTTATGCACTACATGAAACACGGCTTCCGCTATATGGGCAGAATTACAATTACAACTGACGTTGTTCGTGAGAACAATCAGACATATCGCCTTGGTTGGACAGAACAGTGCAAGGACGGCTCAAAAATGGGAGTGGGTTGTCCAGAGTATGTCCTGCTCTTTAGAAAGCTCCCTACAGATACAAGCAAGGCTTATGCAGACACGCCTGTTACAAAGAGCAAAGCTGATTACAGCAGAGGACGTTGGCAGATTGACGCTCATGCTTACTGGAGATCCAGCGGTGATAGGCTTGTGACAAAGGACGAACTAAAAGAAGTTTCGGTGAACAAGCTTCAAAAGGTATACACGCAGTTTTCAAAGAGCAATGTTTACAACTATGACGAACACGTTGCCCTGGCAGAAAAGCTTGACAAGGAAAACAAATTACCAGCGTCGTTTATGGTAATCGCCCCTGCGAGCTGGAACGATACAGTCTGGGACGATATCAACCGAATGAGGACGCTCAATGCTGAACAGCGTAGACGTGATATGCAAATGCACGTTTGTCCTTTACAGCTCGATATAATCGAACGCCTTATCACTAGGTACTCCAATGAGGGCGATGTTGTGCTTGACCCATTCGGTGGAATAGGTTCAACTCCTATGACTGCAATTAAAATGGGGCGATATGGAATAGGCATTGAGCTTAACCCTGATTATTTCCGTGACGGCGTAGGATACTGCAAAGCGGAAGAGGATAAGATAGACGTACCAACGTTGTTTGACTTTATGGATAATAAAGAAAAAGCCGCCCCATAGGGCGGCATAAGATTATATTCGATAACGTTTCTTGATAAATGTATAAAGCCCAACGGCAATCGATACTATGAGCAGACCACCAAGGACAGGGACGGTATCAACGAATTTCACAAAGGCAAATGCAAAAATCTTAATCGTTGACCACAAGGACTGCAGCAGCTGTAACATTTTATCACTCCTTTCTTGAAATTTTCTACATTATATCACCATAGGATATGATTGTCAATGGGCATAACAAACAAAACGCAGGACTTTCACACATTGAACACAAAAGGAGGAACATATGAGTAAAATAAAAATTTTTAAAGAAATTCTCACAGCAGTTGGTATATGGAGTTTGGTCGGCCTATCATGGCAAATACTTGAGATTTTAATGTATGGAGAAGTACAGCCACGAGGTGTAGACACAATCGTTACCGCTGTACTGAGTCTATCTATATATATAAACTTAGAGATGTTGGAGTGATAACATGGGTAACAACAAATTTTGCACAAGCTGCAAATATTTTGAGAAGTCACCTGATAACTGCGGTAGGAAGAACGGAAAATACGGGCTGTGCAGGTATGGCACGAGGCAGGGATTTTGCCCGAGGGTAGTCAACTATCAACACCCTATTTGCGAAGTCTTCAAGGACAAAATAGCGGCTGTAAAATGCAGTGCTGCTACAACACTCTGTTGGTACTGCAAACACGCAGTGCCAAAGAGTGACAAGCTGACAGGTGAACAGATAACAGGGTGCAGTTGGTCGATAGACAGACAGCCTGTTGTCGGCTGGAAAACACATCAGCACAGAATTTACAAGGCACAAAAGGGCGGTATGATACATTCGTATACGGTGACTGAGTGCCCTGAGTTTGAGGAGGGATAACATGACAAAAATCAAACCCGAATACATATTCCCATTGTTGCTGATTCTGCTAGATGTGGGAGCAGCAATCGTATACGCAATACAAAAAGACTACAAAAAAGCCGTCTACTGGTTAGCGGCGGCAGTGTTAAATGTGACAGTAACTTTTTAGGAGGCTATATGGATAGTGCAAAAGAACAAAAGGCTATCGAACGTCTGAAAGCGTTTGAACCTGCGGACGGATATTATCTAGCATATAGCGGTGGAAAAGATAGTGACTGTATCAAAATTTTGGCACAACTCGCAGGCGTTAAATATGATGCTGTACATAATTTGACAACAGTTGATGCACCCGAAACTGTTAGATATGTTCAATCTCAGCCAGATGTAAAAATAGACAAAGCGTATGACAAGAACGGCAATCATGTTACAATGTGGAATTTGATTGTTAAAAAGCTTATACCTCCGACACGCCTTGCGAGATATTGCTGCAGCGAATTAAAAGAACGTGGCGGCACAGGACGTGTTGTTGTCACGGGTGTTAGGTGGTCTGAAAGTCGACGTCGTAGAGAAACAGTGGACGTCGTTAAAGTTGTCGGAAAACCTAAATCAACGATGAAAACTGCTGATGAAATAGGCATAGAGTATCAACAAACGTATCAGGGCGGAATCATTTTTAATGATGATAACCACAAAAATCGTAGGTTGGTTGAACACTGCTATCGTACTACGAAAACCATGGTAAACCCTATAGTTGATTGGTCTGATGATGATGTGTGGGATTTTTTGCGTTACTATGGGTGCAAATCAAATCCGCTGTATGAATGCGGTTTTAGTCGTATAGGTTGCATTGGCTGTCCTATGGCTGGAAAACATAGATACGTTGAATTTGAACGATATCCCAAATATAAACAAAACTATATAGCGGCATTCGATAGAATGCTAGAACGTAGAAAGCAGCTTGGAAAAGCTGCTAAAATGTCATGGCAAACAGGTCAAGACGTTTTTCGCTGGTGGCTAGGTGAAGATTTTAACCAGCTGACATTTGATGATTTGGAGGTATAACAATGTCAAGATATATTGACGCAGAAAAGTTAAAGTGTTCTATTGATTCGGAAACAGACAGCATATTTGATTGGGATATGACCATAGAAGAACTTTATTATAACCTGTGCAAACTGGTTGATGATGAACCTACCGCAGACGTGCAGGAGGTCAAGCGTGGATACTGGCAGAACAAATATAGAAGTGGCACGACAATTAAAGAGGGTGTTGTATCTTCCTGCTGTGATATGTGGAATAACAGAAAATCGCAGTTCTGCCCGAATTGCGGAGCAAGAATGAAAGGTGACAGCAATGGATAAAACCTGTTCAAATTGCAAACACGCAATAGGCTTCGGTCCTCAGCATGACAAGGCACAATATACTTTTTGTGCAAAGCGAAGTGATGTCGCAAAGATCAAATTTGTCGTGGTGAACAGAAAGGACAAATGCAATGCGTGGGAGAAAAGGAGTGATAACAATGCGTAAGATACTATCTACATTCACAGTTGATTTTGACAACGTTTATGGCGAAGAACTACAAATTGACGGAAACGTTTATGACAATCCCGAACTCTTGAAAGGTGGTATATAAATGGACATCAAAAAAATCATAAACAATTTTGTTGAAGCACACACTGACGAAATTGAAGCGGCAATCCGCTCTGCGTTGTCAGAAGAAAAATCGATAAATGAAATCAAAGCAGGAGACCACTTTGAATACAAAGGTATCGAATGGGTTTGCCTTGATGTAGGAAACGAAACGGCTTTTGCAGTGACCGCTAAGGTAATCGCCAATATGCCGTTTAACAATGAATATGAGGACGGTTGTAACAACTGGAGAACATCATCACTTAGAAAATGGCTTAACGGTGAATTTCTTGACAAGAATTTTGACAAAGGTGCACTGCTAGCCGATTTCTCTACCTTGACAGCAGATAACGGCGACGATAAGTACGGTGTCGTTGAAGACTATGTCACACTTATCGATTGCGAACAGTACAGAAAATACAGAAAATTTATGCCTAAGTATGATGATTGGGTATGGACGCTTACCCCTCGTTCTTGTACCGTCGGCCACGCCAGCACCGTGCGTAGTATCTCTCAGTCAAGAGAGTTGAGCAGCAGCCATGCGAGCATCACTTACGGAGTCGCCCCCGCTTGTTTGTTTAACCTCAACTATCTCTCATCTTGCTGGCAGGCACACATAATCACACATAAGCGAGGTAATTCCATATGACCAACAAAAAAATCAGAGATTACCAGCGAAACCGCAAGCTCAAAGGCATCGTCGATGCAAATTTCAAGACCTTTGCGACTGTGACAATAGCTCTCAAACAGCTGTTTCCACACGACTGGTACAAAAAGACCATAACTGACTTTACAACATCGTATGCCGAATTTACGGCGCATATGAACGACTATGATGCAGAAGCATACGATTTCCGCGTTGAAGATTTTTGCCGCAAGCTGAACATCAGTGACAGCGACACTTACGATATTATTTTCAGGCTTAACGGCAAGGTCCCTGCTGAGATTTTTCTTGCACTGCAAAACAATTTGAAATGTATGCTGATACATTTGCGCTTGAATTGCAGCATCGGCTCACAGAGATATGCAAAACTAATTGCATATCTAAAATCAGACGCCAAGATATGCGGACAAGCAGATCTTATAGCACTCGGCTTATCGTTCGACGATGAAATTGACTATCGTAAACTCAAATCCAAAACCGAGCAACCGACTTATTCTGACGGAATTAAAGCTCAGCAAATACTGAAAGCACTGAAAGCATACCAAGACGAGGTGATTAAATGTCAGCAACAGCTTTCGAGCAAATCAAAGAACGACTTACCTGCGTCGAGTACGCACGCAGGATAGGTCTTGCAATAAACAAACCAGGTGACAGATGCGTATCCCCTTTGCGGTCCTCAGCAAACAACAAGTCATCGTTCGTTGTCTACGACGATTATTACTATGACCACGGAGACTCCAAGGGCGGTGACGTTATCGACTTCTGCGCCAACTGTGAGTTCAACGGGAACCGATCAGAGGCACTCCATAAACTCGCAGATCTCACAGGAGTAACCCTCAACTATCAGACGGACAATTGGAAATCCGCACTTGATTCTCGTACAAAACTCGTTGAGAAGTGGCACTCTCAGCTGCGCCCCGAGGATATCGACTATCTGCATGGCCGTAACATCAACGATCAGACCATTAACCGCCTGAAAATCGGCTACACAGGCGAGGGCTATCGCGTAGAACTCCCCGACAAAATAGCTGAACACTATGCTGCTAATCGTATATGTATCCCCTATTTCAAGAACGGATATATAGCTTCCTGGAATGCTCGTGCAACGTCAGATAAGCAGAAGGTCAAGTATCTCAAGCCACCAGCCTCAGACAACTCTGACCGAGCTGTTATCTGGGGTATGCACACCCTTAACCGTACATCAAGCAACCTCCCTCTCGTTATCTGTGAGGGAGCGTTTGACGCTTTAAGCTATGAGCAGGAAAACTATCCGATACTAGCGACTATGGGCGGAGCTTTCAGCAAATCTAATCGCGAACAGCTTCCTGTGGTAATCTCAGCCGCTAAGCAGTTTCCATATGTCCTGCTTAGTTTCGACACCGACGAGCCTGGCAGAAAATTCACTCTTAAACTTGGCAAACAGCTATTCTCACACCGCATACCTTTCAAGGTAGCGGCTATACCGCCAGCATTCAAGGACGTGTCGGAGTATTACTCACACGGCTATCCGCTTGCAGATCTCGTTGACAATGCCGCCCCAGGTGTCAATGAACTTGCCAAGCGACTTACGGATCGCGAGGAACTCAAGCAGTTCTGCCACGAAGCCGCACGCTGGGTAGCCAAACCTGAGCTGTCAGACTTATTCTCCGCTATCCGTGAGAACATCTCGATATACCGCCCTGAGATGTCTAACGACTATCTCAACGAGCTACGCAAGTCCTGCTTCGCATCCCCTAACGAGGATATCATAGCCAAATACGTTGCCAAGCGACATAATCTCAGATACCTTGCCAACGTGGGCTTCTACGAATATTCGCATGGCTACTGGCAAGCTCTCGATGATGATGTCATTGGCGGCTACATATCCCGTGAGCTGGGCTCATATCGCACAGGCAGCAAGCTCACATCAATTACGAAGCTTCTCCGCACTGACTGTATAACTCAAGAACAGTTTAACAAGCAGCCACTCTTGAGCTTCATCAACGGCACGCTAGACCTCAGAGACCTCACATTCCGTGAGCACTCTCCGTCCGATATGCTAACGGTACAGTTTAATTTTCCATACGTCCCCGGCACAACGTCTGAACGCTGGAACAAATTCATATACGACGTTTCAGCGGGCGACTCCAAACGTATGGCCCTCTTGCAGGAGATAGCGGGATATATTCTCTACACAGATTGTTCCTTGCAGTCATGTGCTTTTCTTCTCGGTGAGGGATCTAACGGCAAGTCCGTGTATATTGAAACCTTGCAATCCATTTTTCCGAAAGATGCTCAAACGACTTTCGAGCTGTCAGGCCTTGTTGAGGACTTCAAACGCATTAAGCTGATGAACTCTCTCGTCAACTTCGGCGAGGAAACCAACACAGATGTTAAGGGCGCAGAGTCCGTGTTCAAGCAAGTCGTTGCAGGCGGTGCTATCTCAGGCTGTTTCAAGCATAAGGACTTTGTGGACTTTATCCCACGAACGAAATTTATCTTTGCGTGCAACAACATTCCGCACTTTAAGGACTTCTCATATGGCCTTGAACGCCGTATGCTTTTCGTTAAATTCTCACGCCGCTTTGTGGACGAGCCGGATCCCAGCAAACCGAACGAAATGAAGGCAGACCGCACTCTCAAGGACAAGCTTCTTGCGGACAAGCCTGCAATTTTCAATTGGATACTCGAAGGCTATAACCGCCTCAGACAAACCAGCGCATTCACTGTAACGGACGACTCTGAGGACCTCAAACAATCCTTCCGCGAGGTTATCAACCCTGTTTCGGAGTTTGTTTCCGAAGAGCCGTATGCTAAGTATTTTAATGATGAAAACACCGACTATATCAGCAACACAAAGCTGTATCAGTTTTACCGCATATGGTGTGAAGAAACAGGTCATCACGCCAAAGCGCTTTCGTCATTCAGCAGAGAGTTCAAGCGACTTACAGAAGACAAATTTATTGCTGTACGAAACAACTCTGAGCGAGGTTATCAGCTTAAAAACCCTCAGCAGAAAATCAGTATTTTTAATGGTGACGGCTTTGATGAACTTCTTTGACCGAACATGTATTTTCACCACATTTCGGTGACAGATACTTTCGCTTAATCCGACACGTTATCCGTCACGACCCGTCACCAACTCTTCAAACGTTAATAATATATTCATAAACGCACATTTATTCTCGTTAGTGACAGATACAAAACCACATCTGTCACGGGTAATCCGTCACCTGTCACAGCCCCTATATTCCTAGCTTTGCGGGGGGTCAGTGACAGAATGACAGATACTTTTAACAATCTACAAATGTTAATAAAATAAAAATACATATAGAAAAACGGAATTTTGTCACAAAGTGCCGTCATTCCGTCACACCTGTCACCAAGGAGGTTTTATAATGCAACAGAACTCACAATCTGGACAGTATTACGCTGATTATCTCAGCTGCATTTCAGACCCACATATCTATGCTGTGATGAAATGTATTTACGTTCACAAGCTCACGCAGGAACAAACTGCTGAGCGACTTTGTATCTCACCTTCGACTGTCTATCGCGTTCACAAGGTAGGCTGTCGCACAATCAATGAAATCATTCAAGGAGGTGTTCAGAATGGCAAATGATATTGTAAAAGGCAGAGGCGGTAAAAATAACTTCGGTACGTCCAACAAGACAGCTCTTGCGAAAGATAGTGCTTTTGTCGGAAAAATGGTCAGAGAAGTCTATGTTGCTTACAAACAGCCAAAAGTTAAGTCAAACGCTGAGCTTGCAGAAAGACTTGATAAGTATTTTAAACACTGCGCTGATAATAATATCGTTCCTACCGTTGAGGAAATGTGCCTTTTCACGGGTTACTCAATTCAGACTGTCTGGGATTGGGAAAAAGGCAGAACACACCCGTTTGACGAGGGGGAGTTGAACGTTTCAACGTCAGAGATTATAAAAAATGCCAAGAGTTTTATGCGTGCTTTTGACGCAAAATTGGTGCAAGCAGGCAAGCTCAATCCTGTGACTTACATCTTCCGTGCAAAGAATTACTACGGAATGACCGACAAGCAGGAAGTTGAGGTCACAAAGACCAATCAGCTTGGCGATAATCTGACCGACGATGAGCTGGCAAAGAAGCTCATGAAAGAAACTGAGGTCATAGACGTTGAAGCTTTGAAAGCTGAGGAATAGCAAGCGACTATTACTCACACGCCGAGCGACTATCAAGCGACTATGCCAAGCGACTATGAAACGCACAAGGAAACGTAAAAATTTTCACACGCAATAGTCGAGATAAATATGAGCAGAAAATCGGCAAGAAAACAGCCGAAAACACGCCGCCTGAGGGGTTGACCTTTGGGCGGCGGTGATTTTATCGAAAAATCATGCACGCACCACAAGGCGGCTAGCAAGCCCTGTGTGACGTTTTAGCATTTAGTGCAGTTAGTTTTATAGGTGACACGTTAGAACGTCATAGGGCACACGCTAGGCACATTGTAGAACGTCACAGCAATAGCAATACTGTAAAGATATCACCAACAAGCCCCCTAGCACGTCACAAGAGCCGTGGAGCAGCATTGAGCGGTAAAGGTAAAGGGGTATGATATCGGACCGCATATGCGGGCGCATAGGCGGCAAGGGGTGGAATAGAACAACAACGCCCGCCCCACAATCAGAGGAGCAGGCAAAAAAAGAAGCCCACCAAAGCCGGAGCCTTGGCGGGTAAAAATATAGGGGGCTGATATCGTCAACCTCCTAGAACGATTATTTATAACGCTTTGCCGTTCTGATAACCACCAGAACGGGGAGCAGAAGCAGAGCTATTATTAGCATGCGGTCACCGCCTCGCCCTGGTGCGTGATGTCCATTTCACGCATACGAATACATTCGGCAACCAGTTCATTGATATTGTCCTGTGTCCATTCACGTAGATAATCAAAATTAATAACGCGTCTGTTGCCATCATCTGATAGTTTTTCGGTGATGTTATACAGTCCCCAGCAGTTGCCGTTGATGTCGTAGTAGTATGTTTCAACGGCAATATGTGTTGGCAGCATGGTTTTTATAAAACCCGCCTTGCGCCATACCCGCATAGTGTCATGCTTGTAGCTTAGATCGTGGTCGCATTTGCTGACCACGATTTCAAAGTTGCCGCCGACGTGATATCTTATCTGATTGCCACCATTGTATACCTCTGTGCCTGTTATAAACTGTAAATAATGGTTTATGATCTGCTGTTCAATTGTTAACGGTGTTACATATCCTTTGGCTATCCACGCATTAGCTACCTCGCCAGGTTGTAACGGCTCGTAGCCAAGATATGCGGCTGTTCCTGCTCTTCTTGGCTCAAGACCCTTTGCTCTTGCGTCGTCTTCTGCTTTTTTCGTCCAGATGTAATTGATGTTTTTCATAGTGTTGTACCTCCTGTTTTAAAATTCTTCGATATATTCGAATTCGTCCGGGTCAAATTCAAATACCTCTTGCATTGCCTGTGGCGTGCCTATGCTATACGCACATTCTTCGGCAGTCTCACAGCCGTCAAGGTTGCTGTAGTCACTGCTCTTCGCAACGTCGATTGTTAGTTCTTCATCAAATAGGTTTTCATAAATCATGAACCCCTTGCCGTTCTCGTCCACGAATACAACACAGTTATATGCGTTCGTTTTACAAAAATATCTTTTCATGTTTTACCTCCTGCCCTTTGGGCTGTCTTGCTGTGGTTTTTGTTTCTGTTATTATAATATCACCTTTAGGCGATACTGTCAACCCTTTTTTATCACTTTTAGGCGATATTTTTTAACTTTGTTGAATATGTACAAAAAATCAAAATATATTGCACACATTTGTACAAACGAGATCATGATAAACGGCCGCTATTATTATATATACCTTTATAAACGAAAAAAAGACCCACCCCCGGGGGTCTTGCAGGACGGACCCACCCCCTTCACTCAACCCCCCGACTAGAAAAAATATAAAAAAGGGGTTGACAATATCACAAATAGGTGATATAATAAAATCAATGAAAGGTGGCGAGCTAAAATGACAATTGGAAAAGCAATAAGAGATGTAATGAAAAAAAGAGGAGTAACCCAAATTGAAATGAGGGATAAGCTGGGCTACAAGGCACAGTCAGCAGTTGCGAAAATGCTAAGAAGTGATATGCAGGTATCAAACGCAATACGAATGCTGGATATTGTGGGCTATGAAATAATCATACAGCCAAAAAGCACGCGTGGCAAAAGAGCAACGGGATCATATGTGATAACAAAAGAGGACGAGCAGGAAGAAAAACAATGAATGGAGAAGCAGCAGGTCAGGCAGGGTGAACAGCAGTAAGCATAAAGGGTGATGTGCAATGGTATACGGATATGCAAGAGTCAGCTCTGTAGGTCAGATAGACGGAAACAGCTTTGAAGACCAAGAGAAGCTGATAAAAAGCAACTATCCAGATGCAGAAATACATCTGGAACAGGGTTCAGGTGCAAAGGAGCGCAAAGTTCTGAACGAGATAATGGATAAGGCAATTTCAGGTGACACGATAGTAGTTACAAAACTTGACCGCTTCTGCAGGTCAACAGCGTTAGGCTTAGAGTATATCGAGCGCATGAGAGCGAAAGGTGTCAAGATACACATTCTCAACATGGGTCTGATAGAAAACACACCGATAGGCAAGCTGATCGTCACAAACCTGTTGGCATTTGCCGAGTTTGAGAGAGCGATGATACTTGAACGAACGCAATCAGGCAAAGCCATTGCACGTCAAAAAGAAGGATACCAGGAAGGCAGACCGAAAACTGTAAACATACCTGATGAGGTAAAGCAAAAGGTCGATAGCGGAGAAATGACAGTAGCTGCCGCCTGCCGTGAGCTTGGTATAAGCCGTTCAACGTGGTATAATGAAATGAGAGTGGCAAGAACAGAGTAGAATGATATAAAAGCATGACAATATAAGAGCAGAACGATAACAGCAGAACGATAATAAAAAGATAGAGCGTGCCAAGTGCCAAGTGCCAAGTGCCACATAGCTGACGATGAAAGGAGGCTAGTTGTGTGGCACTATTTTTATGCCATGCAGAAAAAAAGTATGATAGATCTGACAGTAGTAGGCAACAGAGCATTAAGTAAAGAAGATATGTTTAAGCTTGCCCAAAAGCAGGCAAATGGTGAGTTGAAAACAGAACAGCTCCTGCTTGAAACGTTGAAAGTGCAGGACGAAAAAAAGAAACCGATGATAAAGGCGGCAAAGCATAGCTATGAGAGCGCAATGAGAAAAACAAGCGAGCTTGCAAAAGCAGGCAAGGCAAAACTCGCAAAAGAGTGGTATGACCTCGCTCACAAATTCGTACTGTGGGCAGGCGACAGCGATTTTGACGCATATATGCTGGCTTCGGAATGGAACAGAGAACCAAGCGCAAAGTTTTGGGCGCCAAGGAGAGCCGTTCTTGAGGGCAAGCACAAGCTGGCAACGCAGATACAGGAGTTCATAGACGATGAGGACGCCCTGTTTCTGAGCTTGAGCACGCCCCCAGGTGCAGGCAAGAGTACGCTTATAAAGTTTCTGCTGTCATACATTGCAGGACTGTTTCCGCAGTCTGCGAACATATACACATCATACTCAGACGGAATGTCGAAAATGATGTATGACAGTGTGGTATCAATGTTAACGGACACAAGTGAATATGGGCACAACGATATATTCGACAATGGTATGCCTACATTGAGTGCAGAGTACAACACTATATCGTACCGAAAAAAAGGCGACTTCCCTACTATCGGAGTTATCTCCCTGGGCGGTTCGGTAACGGGTCGAACGAGAGCAAATAAGTTCATGATAACAGATGACCTCGTAAAAAATGCGGAAGTGGCAAGAAACCCGCAAAGGCTTGAAACGCTGTGGCAGGATTACAGAGATACGCTGACAACCCGACAGATAGGCGACAATGTAAAGCAAATAATGCTCGGTACGATATGGAGTTTGCATGACCCTATCAGCCGAATGCGAACTGATCATGAGGGAGATCCGCGATATAGATTTATTGCGATACCCGTATGTGACGATAACGGCCATAGTAATTTCAATTACAACTGTGCGGACAGATACACAGATAAAAAAATACGTGACATAAAAGCAGACATAGATAATGTCACATTTAGTTGCCTGTATATGCAGCAACCTATGGAACGTGAAGGTCTGCTCTTCCATAAGGACGAAATGAACTGGTATAACGGAACACTGCCTGACGGCTCTGCAAGAAGAATAGCTGTGTGTGACGTAGCATGGGGCGGTGACTATCTGGCAATGCCGATAGGATATCTGTATGAAGACGGAAGTTTGTTTTTGCAAGACGTGGTGTTCAGCAAGGGAGATAAAAAAATCACACAGCCAATAGTTGTGGCAAAGAGCATACAGCACCAGATACATCAAGAGAGGTTTGAAGGTAATAACGGTGGTGGTGAATATGCAGATGAGATAGATAAACAGCTGAGAGCACAGAACGTCCACATAAACATCAGCAGTAAACGTGCGTCGACAACGCAGAGCAAGCTCAGCCGAATATTGCAGTATGCGCCAGATATAAAGCAGGTGTATTATCGCAACGATAACGGCAGAGGTGAGATGTACGATAAATTTCTTGAAAATCTGTTTGCATTTAATCAGAGCGGTAAAAACGCACATGATGACGCCCCTGACAGCATGGCACAGCTGTGTGCGTTTGCAACAAATGGCGTAGGAGCAAGTGTGGAGATTATCAAGAGGATTATATAGGGGGACTTAAATAAGGGAAACTTAAAGGCAGACGCTGAAAAAAAATAGTGCATATTGCACAAAAATGTTGAAAAATATTTTACACAGTGTGAAGTGGAAAAAGTTGAAAAGTAGTATTATAATAAGCTTGTCAGGAGGGATAGGTAATGGATAATAGGCGCATAGATGTATATTGTCCGAGCTGTGCGGCGGCAGGCATAAAGCGAAAGCTTATGGAAGTCGATAATGACGCAAAGGGCATTATCTATCCATACTGCAAGGGCTGCAAGAAAAACGTTGCAGTTAAATTGCCCATAAGTGCTGAAAAGCACCTCCGTTAAGTTAATTTACGGGGCGAAAGCCCCGTATGTTCCGCAAAGTCAGGGTGGGTGCAATTCCCACACGGAACTCCAAGCCTGTTATACAGCGCGTAGACCGAGAGCGTAAAATATCGGTATCGTATAACTTTAAAACCTGCACACTTTGGCTGTGCGTCGTCGGGTGGAATAGCCGAGGTTTCGTTTTTTGATGCCAAGTTTTTCATCTACCATAAGAGGAAAAACAGCGTATGCAGGCTCAGAGGGCTATACTTAAAGCTTGCACCAGAGTCGGCGTGCTTCCGACAGAAAATAAAGGCACTCTTTGAATTTTACATTGCCAACGCCTGTGCATTTGACCTATTACAAAAGTGCGTATAGCGTTCGGGCAGGATCACAAAGCTGTATTGCAACAGGTACAGCTTTGAATTTGCAGGTTGAGAGCGCACGAACTTAAAGCCTGCACCAGTGAAACTACTCCGCATAGTCATGAATATGTGTTGCTGTAAGTGTAATCGGAGTTAATGGCTTACAGGACAGCCTGACGTTAACGGGACCTAGCCGCAAGGGCTGAGCAGGCAGCGGCAAGAATGCAGGTTGAGAGCGTGCCAGCTTGATATCTGCTCCATTTGGCAGCTGCTATCCTCACCCACAAAGCAGTTGCCATGCAAGCTTGTCCAGGCTTGATCTCCTTTCTGTTTTTACAGCGGCGGTAACACGCCGCACATGTCGGCTGACAGTGTGAGCCTGAAAGTCGGCACCATAAGAAACTTTACAACAAAATAACAAATTTTATTTACCTGAGTGCATAACGGGCTGACAACTCGCTCAGAAATCGACAACCGGAGGCGTCTTGTGTGTACGGATACGTTCGCAAGGGGGCTTATTAATAGCTGCGAGGCTATCAATGGAGAGAGCATTCTCAATCGAAGTCGGTTGTGCACATAAAATGTATAGTCAAAGGCTTTGCAAACTTGCCGTCAGAATAATAGACGGTCTCTGTGAGACAATAAGCCCATAAGCTGTGAGCTGGTGCTTGCAAGCCAATGTGGGTAATACCAAAACAATCTGATAGCCACGTTGAAATAAGGCAAGAAGCAAGAAAGAGTAGCATAAATCGTGAAACAAAATTTTGCTGAAAGTCATGTGAAATTTGCGGGCATTAATCTCGCGTAGGATACAAACGGGTAAGAAGCTTGTAGGTCGCTCCTGCAAGCTCAGCCTTATCCGCCTAGTGGCTGAATATGATTAGAATTTTATGTGTAAAGCGAAAGCTTGAATAGAATTTGTTATTTTGTTGTAAAGAGAATATTAAGTTTAAGTGCCAAGTGTTTAATTACCAAGTGCCTATTAGTTATCTGAAAAAAGATAGCTGATAGGCACTTTTTTGTTGCACGGAGGTGAAACAATACGGAGTTACACGGCAGACGAAAAATCTTTCTGAATGAAAGAGATATTACAGAAGAAAACATTATTGAAATAGTTCGGAGAGCGGTCGCAACTCACGAATTGAACCGAGAAGAAATTGAGTATCTCCACAACTATCTACGTGGTAAGCAACCAATTTTAAATCGTGTCAAAGAGGTTAGGCCTGAGATTAATAACAAGATTGTTGAAAACCATGCATTGGAAATAAACAATTTCAAAGTTGGTTTTATCTTTGGTGAGCCTGTTCAGTATGTTAAGCGTGGAAATTGCGAGCTTGATAATACAGGAAGCGATGCTCCATCAGATAATGGTGTAGCGGCTCTCAACGAGTATATGCAAGAGGACGATAAAGCTGCCAAGGACAGAGAGCTTGCTGAGTGGATAAATCAGTGTGGCGTGGGATATAGGCTGGTACTTCCCTCTGATGTGGACGAAGATGTTCCGTTTGAAACATATATACTTGACCCTAGAAACACGTTTGTTATCTACAGTAATGACTATAAACGCAAGCCTGTTATTGGTGTGACATACTCTAGCTACAGATTTGCAAATGCAGATATAACAAGCTACAGGTCATTTGACATTTACACCAATGAATGGTATTGGCGTATCGACTTCAAAAACGGCGAAGGCGTTGTGGCTAGATCACAGCCGAACAACATTGGATATATTCCAATTATCGAGTATGAAAATAATCCTGAACGTTTAGGCTCATTTGAGACAGTTATAACACTTTGCGATGCTATAAACAACATTGACAGTAATGACATTGACGGAATTGAGCAGATAATACAGGCGTTTACATGGTTTGACAACATAGATATCGACAAAAAGCAGCTGCAAGAGCTCAAAGAGCTTGGTGCAATAAAAACCCGTTCGCAAGAAGGGCGTCAAGCGTCAATAAAAAATATCGAAACAAAGCTCGATATTTCACAGACTCAGGTAGCTAAAGATGACCTATATGACCGAATGCTTACTATTGCGAGTGTGCCTGATCGCCGAGCAAGTGCAGGCGGCAACACAGGTCAAGCGCTGATAATCGGTGAAGGTTGGGTAATGGCTGAAAGTGCTGCCAAAGCTTTTGAATTGATGTTTGTAAAGCCTGAGAAGCAATTTTTAAGAGTTGTTCTGAAAATCTGCAAGAATACTCGAAATTGCAAGCAGGAAGTCAAAGATATTAAGCTTCACGATATTGATGTGAAGTTTACAAGAAACAAGACTGACAACCTGCTCACCAAGACACAAGGCCTGATGAATATGTTGCAGGCAGGCATTCACCCAAGAATAGCTATTTTGCACTGCGGATTGTTCTCTGACCCTGAACAGGTTTATCAGGACAGCAAGCCATACTTAGAAGCAGCAACAACACAGCAACAGCAAGATACGGGTAATTTTGCCGTAAATACCACTGTAGCTGATGAAATGCTCAAAGCTATAGGAGCTATGGACAACAACGGCGGTGATAACAGTGGCAACGCTTAAATTTGATGAGCTTAACGTGTTGTGGTTTAACAAAATGGAGCTGCCAACCGCTGAAAAGCTGTTGCGAATAGAAATGGCGGCAGTGTTTGAGCGAGAACTCAATAAGATATTTTCCTCACAGCGTGAGCGTGCTGACAGCGACAAATATCTGCTATATGCAACAGTGTATGCAACGATAATGTCAAGCACATACATTGAGATCACAAACAATTATTTTTTAAAATATGTTCTGAACATAGCAAGCAATGTAAAGGGGCTATCGGAATATTCCCAAAAATGGATTGTTAAGCACTCGGAGCAGTTTGCAAAGGAAATTCAGCAGACAACTCAAAGGCTTATTGAAAGTGGTGACTATGACAACGCATTTTCGGTAAGCCGAGCTAGGACTATATCACGCACAGAAATCAATGCTCTGTGCGAGTGTGCAACCTTAGAGGGATATTATCAAAGCGGTTACACAAAGAAGATGTGGGTATCGTTTAAGGACAACAAGGTCCGAGATACACACAAAGTCGCAGACGGACAAGTCAGGAACTTGTTTGAACCATTTGACATTGGCAACAGCCAGCTGATGTTTCCGCAGGATAGTTCGCTGGGAGCATCGGCAAAAGAAATCGTTAATTGCAGGTGTGTTATGCAACCTGTGAAATAAATTGTAGCTGTGCGTTAAACAGCAAACGTCAAGCCGAGCAACCGGCGTTAATAAGCGTAGACGTAGAAAAGGAGTGTTTTTTATGACAAGAGAAGACGTAAAGGGTATTTTCCCAAACGCAACAGATGAGGAAATCACAGCATTTCTGAACAAACACAATGGCGAAGTCACAGCGGCCAAGTCCAGCGGTGTAAAAGCTGACGAGCTTGCGACACTCAGAGATAAGGCAAAGAAGTATGATGACTATGAAGCTGAGAAGCTGACAGCTGAGCAGAAATTGAAAAAACTCACTGATGAAGCTGAGGCGGCTAAGATCACCAACCTGAAAATGCTGAACAAGACTAAAGCTGTTGCGGAGTTCGTAAACTGTGGCCTTAAAGAGGACGATTACAAGGGATTTATCGACAGCATTGTTTCAGACAATGAAGAAACTACAGTTAATTCTGCAAAGTCCATTGCCGCAATGCTCACATCTCAAAAGAAAGCCGTTGAAGATAAGCTTAAAGAAGACGGCCTAAAGAACACTCCAAAGCCTCAGGGAGCAGGCGGAAACGACGGACTTACATCTGCTGAAAAGATAGCCGAGAAATTGGCTACAGACAGAGCAACCATTGCTAAAACTGCGGCGGAAGGTCTAAAAAAATACATATAGGAGGTAATTAAATGGCTAATATGATGAAGTCTACAGCCGTAATTGCAGATAAGACAATTCTTGCAAACGGCGAATTTTTAGCAAGACCATATACAATCAAGGCAAGCGCTATCACAGCTGATAGCAACGGAAAGAAAATCGTTAAAGGTGGAACTCCATTTCCTGCAAACGATTCAACCGCTATCGGTCTTCTGCTTGACACAGTTGACGTAACCGACGGCGATAAGACAGTAGCACTTGTGTATGCAGGAACAGTTTCAACCGCTAAGCTGACAGCTAACGGCGTAACAGTACAGACAGCGGCTAAGACAGCACTGCCTAGAATCACATTTTTTTGAATAAGGGAGGCAATACATAATGCAGAATTTTTCAGATGTTTTCACAGCTAAGGCATTTGCTATGTACTGGACAAAGTACCTTGAGCAGGCAAATACAGAAGGCTATCTGGGAACTTCCCTGTTCCCACCTGTAAAGAAAAAGGGTATCGATATAAAGTGGATTAAGGGTAGGTCAGGCCTGCCTGTAACACTCAGCCAGAGTGCGTTTGATACTGTAGCACCCGTCAGAGATAGAATTGGCGTAACTGCAATTCAGACAGAAATGCCATTCTTCCGTGACAGCTTTATCATCAAGGAAAGCGACAGGCAGGAGATCCTGAGAGCACAGGACAGCAATGATCCATATGTACAGCCTGTACTTGATAACATCTACAGCGATGCCAAGAACCTTACCAATGGTGCAAATGTTGTTCCAGAGAGAATGATCATGCAGCTTCTCTCACCGGCTGATGGTTCTCCTAAGATTGAGTTGTCAGACGGTGCAGAGGTAAGCTGTCTGTATGAGTATGACGTTGACGGCTCATTCAAGACAAACAATTTCAAGGCCCTCACAGGTACAGCTGCATGGACAGACCACAAGAATTCAAACCCTGTACAGGACATTCTTGATGCTCAGGAAGCTGTTTATAAGCTTACAGGAAACGTTCCTACAATCGCCCTGATGTCGAAGAAGACACTCAGAGACATCAGAGAGAATGAGAACGTTAAGGCATATATCGTTGCCAAAGCTCAGGCAGCAGGTGGGGTTGTTCTCATAACAGACAAGCTCGTAAAGGAGTACATCTCTGAGGAAACTGAGCTCACAGTTGTTGTAAACAACAAGTCATTTATTGACGAAAGTGGCACAGCAAAGAAATTTTATCCAGATGATATGGTAACACTTCTCCCCGCACAGCCACTCGGTTCAACAGTTTATGGCACAACACCTGAAGAGGCTGACCTCATGGCTGACGGCAAGGCAGATGTCGCTATCGTAAATACAGGCGTTGCAATTACAACAATCAAGCAGCAAAACCCTGTTAATATAAGAGTGCTTGCAAGCGAAATCGTCCTGCCATCATTTGAGGGCATGGATAACGTTTATGTTATCAACACAAATGCCAAAATCGGTGAACTTACAGTAAATTCTGTCGCTGGCACAAGTGCATCAGGCAAGACAAAGGTAACAGTATCACCATCTCTGTCAGCAGGCAACTCCTACAAGTATAAGACAGCATCAAGTGTAACTGTTCCTGAGTTTGGTGCAGAATGCAAGTCAGGCTACACTGCATGGGACGGAGTATCCGAGATCACCGCAACAACAGGTAATAAGATACTCATCGTTGAGGTAGATGCAAACAACAAGGCTGTAAAGGCTGGTTCAGCTACAGTAGCGTCTAAGGCATAAAAGGAGAGTGCAAAATGGATATGATTGAGCTGTTTAAGGCAAGCGTTCCTGAGGAAAATTCCGAGGAATTGATTATGCAGTATTTAGACACTGCTCAATCAATTATCCTTGCACATCGCTTCCCTTTCGGCACAGACCGCGCAGAGGTTGAGCCACAGTACAAAGGCTTACAGTTGAGAATTGCCATAGACCTATACAATAAACGTGGAGCTGAGGGCGAAAAGGCACACTCTGAAAACGGAGTAAGCCGTACATATGAAAGCTCGTGGGTATCTCAACAATTGCTTGACGAAATCGTTCCGAAAGCTGAGGTATTGTAATGAGAAACCTAATGCGAAACGTTACAAAAATAAGCTATAAGCTGTATTTAGGTGAACAAGATTTACTTGATGATGACGGCTATAGGACAGGCGAGAAAGGCATAAGTTACTCAGATTTTAGCGAGTGCTATATGTCGATATCAGGCAATAAAAGCGACAGTGAAATGTCACAGTTTGGTCGAAACCTGGACTATGATAGAACAATGTCAACCGCAGACATGAAGTGCGAAATTGATGAACACTCACTGCTGTGGATAGATATTGACGTCAATGGTCCTCACAATTTCATTGTAAAAAAACGCTCTGTTACGCCAAATCAAATACAGTTTGCCATAAAACAGGTGAATGTCAATGAGGAAGATAGCGTTTAATCTGTCAGAAGATAGCTTGACAAAAGCCGTTGAGCAAATGAAAGCATATAAAGCTGAGATACACAAAAAAGCTCAACTGCTTGTGGAGCGTCTTACTGATTATGGACTAACGATATGCAGAGCAAAAGTCATTGAAATGGATATCCCTGATACAGGACATTTGCTCAGTCAGGTTGACGGCTACTATAGCCCGTTGCTTAATGCTGGCTTTATTTTCTGTGACTGTGATTATGCAGTGTTCGTTGAATTTGGAACAGGTGTAAAAGGCACGTCACAGCCGTATGCAGGACAAGCCATAAGCGAATGTGGCTATCAATATATGGGCGGAACACATTATATCACGACGCAAGACGGACGTATAGGCTGGTTTTATCCTGCCGATGACGGAACGTGGAAGTTTACACAAGGTATGCCAAGCAGGCCATTTATGTACGAAACAGGGTTGGAAATGCGAAATGCTCTTGACAACATTATTAAGGAGGTTTTTAAGTGATTGACATTGAAAACAAGGTGTTTGACACAGTGTCGAAAGCACTTGAAAAAGCCTTCAAGGGTATATCTGTCAGCAGCATAAACACAGATAAACCCGCAACATTTCCGTATGTATCAATCGTGGAAACAAGCAACTCGGTTGATCCTGCGTACATAGACAGCGGCAGAATTGAGAACGCAAGCAACCTACTGTACACCTCGCCAAAGGCAAGAAAACGCAAGCAAAAAAAATCAGAAACCTTGTGTCAGACGAATTCGATAAAATCGGCATGATGAGAACATTCTGCCAGCCTATTGAAAATCTATCTGACACATCAATATATCGTATCACAATGCGTTTCGAGTGCAAAGTTGATACGGACGAAATAATCTATAGGAGGTAATGAAGTTGGAGAAAGCAACAATTAATACCTATTTGTATGCAAAAAAGGCCGCTGAAAGCAAAGCTTCAAAGCTTTGTGACATTACATCATACCCAGACCTTTTCACTGCACCTGAAAAGCTGGACGTATCTGACCTGTCCAGCAGGCAGAAAAAATATGCCGAAGGTATGGTAGATGTTCCAGATTACACATTTGGTGCGAACTACACCAAAACAGCGTATGATAAGCTCAAGGCAATGGAAGGCGACGATACAATCGTTTTTGAGCTTCGCTTTGGTGCAACAGGTGAATATGGTGCGTGGACATGGACAGGCTCTATGTTTGTCAACATCAAAGGCGGCGAAGTCGGTGGCAAGAGAGAAATGGAAATCACTTCTTATCCGCAGAGTGATATCACTCCGACAACAGTTTCAGATACATAATTTTTTTAGGAGGATAAAACAATGGCAAAGACAATCAATTTCAATTACGAAGGTCAGCACTACGTCCTTGAATTTTCAAGACGTACAGTAAGACAAATGGAAAATAACGGCTTCACTCTGAATGATCTCTCAGACAAGCCAATGAACACTCTGAACGAGCTTTTTGCAGGTGCTTTCAAGAAAAATCACCGCAACGTAAAGCCTGAACAGATTGACAAGATGCAGGCTCTTTTCGCTGACAAGGACAAACTGATAGAGACTCTGTTCTCAATGTACAGCGAAACTATCGAGACACTGACAACAAATGACCCTGCTGAGGATAGGGAAAATTTGATAACCTGGAGCGTTGGAGAGTAGACAACGTTCCAAAAGAGCAAACATATACTCAAACATTTCTAAAAGCTTTGCCATTGTATTTATCCATAGGCATGACTGCCAAAGAGTTTTGGGAAGGTGACTGCTGTTTGGCAGTTGCCTTTCGCAAAGCTGATGAGATGACACAAAAAGCAAAGAGAGAAAAGGACAGTTTCAATGCATGGCTAACGGGACTATATGTTCAAGAAGCTATCGCAAGTTGTTTTTCAAAAGACGGCAAATATCCCGATAGACCGCATGACATTTTCAAAGCCGACAAGGATAATGAAAAAACGTATGATGACATCATGCGAGAAAATGCGGAGAAATTCAGGAAATTTGCAGAAGCATTTAATAAAGGAAGGGCGGCAAATAAGGGCAATTAAACAGACTTATTGCCACCCTTATTTTTTTATATAGGAGGTGAAAAAGTATGGGATTAGACATCGATAAGCTTAGTTTGAAAGTAGAAGCTTCGTCTGATAACGCTGAAAAGAAATTGGATAGGCTGATTACTAGACTTGAAGCACTTAAGAAATCTGTAGGCAAACTTTCGGGGCTTGACAAGCTTTCCGAAAAGCTCAACAAAATAGCGGCAAGTGCCAATGCTATGTCAGGTGTGGATAAGCTTGCAAAGCTTGTTGAAAGCGTTTCAAAACTATCACAGATAAAGTCTCCGAATGTTACAAAGACCGTGAACAGCATCAAAAAGCTCTCTGAGGCGTGCAATGCAGTAAGCGGCATGAGTAATGTGAGTGTGCTTAAAGAGAATATAACGGCTATTACAGAGGCGTGTAAGCCAATGCAGGAAATGGGTAAGAATAATCTTTCGCCATTCCTTAACAGTCTCAAAAAGATACCTGATATCACAAAATCACTCGATACAGAGAAAATCAATGAGTTCGCAATGAGAATACGCCAGCTTACCACCGCTATAGAGCCGTTGACAACGCAGGTTTCAAAGGCGGAAAACGGACTTGTTGCACTTAATGGGATTATGAAGAGTTCAATTGCGAGAAACGGAAACCTTGCATCTGCAAATGCCGTAACTGTAAAATCCTATACCAGTTTGTCCTCAGTTTTTAAGGACGCAAGAATAAGAGCTGCCGCACTTTACGTCACAGTCAATAGAGCTGCAGATGCACTCGCCGATTGCTTACAATCGTCAAACGAGTATGTCGAAAACATCAACCTATTTACAGTAGCTATGGGCGATTATTCAGAAGAAGCATATAGGTATGCCGAAAAAGTAAATAGTCTGCTTGGTATTGATATTTCTGAGTGGATACGCTTTCAGGGCGTGTTCAAGCAGATAACAACAGGCTTTGGAGTTGCGGCTGAAAAGTCAAACATAATGTCCAAAAACCTGACGCAGATAGGCTATGATATAGCATCATTCTTCAACATCTCCATAGAAGACGCTATGCAGAAAGTTGAATCTGGCATCTCTGGAGAACTTGAACCGTTGCGTAGACTGGGTTATGCCCTTGACGCCGCAACACTTCAGCAGATAGCCTATGATAATGGCATTCAGCAGAACATCAACACCATGACGCAGGCTCAGAAGTCACAGCTGAGATACGTCGCTATTCTTCAGCAATCTACAAATGTTATGGGCGATATGGCAAGAACCATCGTCACGCCTGCAAACTCTATGAGAATTTTGCAGCAACAGTTTGAACAGTTAAAGAGAGCCATAGGAAACATTGTGAGCGTGTTTGCTGTGAAGATGATACCATATGTCCAAGTGTTTGTAAGACTTCTTACAGACGCCGCTAACGCCATTGCAAAGTGGTTAGGCTTTGAGCTGCCGACGATAGATTATTCTGAGGTTGGCAAAGGTCTAAGCAGTGTAACAGAGAATGCAGATGATGCAACAGAGTCTGTCAAGGAAACAAAGAAAGCGTTGCTTGCACTTGCTAGCTTTGATGAGATAAATCAGCTCAATCTTGACAAGAACAACGGCAATGACAGCGGAGATACCACAGGCAACAAATATGATCTCGGCATTGATTTGCCTGAATATGACTTTCTTGCAGGACTTGACAAGCAGACGGACGCACTTTACAAAAAAGTCAAAGCTCAGCTGAAAGAGCTCTACAACTGGCTCAAAAAGCACAAGGATATGATTAAAGTCATTGCAGGACTATTGGCAACAGTATGGGCAGTAAATAAAATTGCTAACCTGATTAACTGGGTGAAGAAGCTTAAAGGGGCGTTTGGAGGTCTAAGCGTTATAAAAACGTGCAAAACGTGGCTGAAAAACTTCACGGACGGGTTTAAAAATTCTGAGGCTACATCATTCTTTGGAAAGATGAATGACGGAGTTAAAAATTTCAGAAGCAATTTATCGCCTGTTGCGAAGATGCTGGGAACCATCGGCGGAACAGTTATATCTGGGTATGGAAGCTATAATTTGTTTAAAAGCCTTACAGCAGATACCCTCAATTGGAAAAACGCACTAGGAGATTCTGCATTAATCGTGGCAGGATTAGGCGTTTCTTGGCTTTTTGGCGGTATTCCGGGGCTTGCCATAGCTTCAATCGTAACAGCATTCGAAGCTTTAAATGGAGCCGCTAAAGGGGCAGCCGAACAGGTAAATAAAGCGAGAGATCAATTAGTTAATGCCGAATGGAAAACATCTGGCAAAAACATCACAGATGTCGCAGAGTCCTTGCAAGACTATTATTCAAAGCTGACAGAAAGCGATCAATCTTTTCTTGACGGGGCAAAAAATCTTTCTGAGCTTAGCAAAAGCGCGGAGGAAACAACAGGAAAGATTAACCTGTTAATAAAAACGCTGAGCGAATCAAAGTTTGATATTAACAGCCTCGGTGAGCTTAAAACGGAATTTGAAAGTCTTGCAAAGACAACTAGAGAGTATGTCAAGGAAAGTAATGACAATTTTAAGTTGTTTATACTAGCTAATAGTGATATGCTGGAAGCCCAAGGTTACTCTGTTGCCGAAATGACACGAATAGTGAATGGCGGCACAAACAATAGCATGGCTAAAATAGACGAGCTGATGAGTAAAATAAATGACTTAACAAGCAAGTCATCATTGTCAGACAGCGATATCAGTTCTTTGAAAGAATATGAAAATCAGCTAAGTGCAATCGCTGGAATAAAAGTTGATGAAACAACAAGTTCTTTGGAATCACTTAAAGAAGAGGCAAGAAACCTTTCGAGCCAAAGAATCAATCTAAGCAACTTTAAGACAGCACAAGACACTCTCAACAAAATGACAAAAGACTATGCTGAGGCTTTAAAGACATTGAAAAAGTCAAAGCAAGAACAGCTTAAAACAATTTCAGCTCTTGACGTATCCAAAGACGAAAAAGAAAAACTAACCGAAGCAGTTAATTCTCTGTTCGATATCAAATATGAACAGCTCACTTCTGTTGGTTCGACTTTTAAAACGATACGTCAGAAAATTGATGATTGTGTATCTGAGACTAAGGAAGACCTTAAAAGCTTCACTTCGTCTGGAAGTTGGGCTGGCAACAGTTTTCTTCATGCTTTTGGAATAGGGACTTCTGATGAAGAAGCTGCAAAAAAAGAAATAGAAAAAATGTTTGGAGATTTCACAGACTCTTGGACAACGCAAAAAAATGTTCTCATGTCAAAGGGCTTGTCAACAAAGGAAATAAATGATTTGTATAATGTTAAAGCGTTGAAAAATGTTCCAGACAGCATAAGTAAAGCTACAACGGCAGTACAAAAGGTAATGGACAACGTTCTTCATGCCTCAACAAGTGAACAGGTATCAAAAGATACAATAAAAATGTGGCAAGACGCAGCTACAAACCAGACAAAAGGATATTTGGATAAGTTTTATGAAGCTACTCCACAGGTTTCAAAAGCTTCCAAAGATATGGCTGGATCTTCAATTAATTCCTTTAAAGATACGCTGGGCATTCATTCTCCGTCGAAAGTAATGTACCAAATCGGTGTCTTTTTCCTCCAAGGCTTCATGAACGGCATAAAATCGCTGTCAACGTTTATGAACACTTACGTAGCAAATACAGCAAAATCAGCCGTTACAACATTTGATACAAAGCTCATGACAACCTCAATCGGTATCAAATTTATAGACCGCTTTAAAAACGGAATTGACCTGAGGAAAAACAGCCTCATCAATGATATAGTTGACATTTTCAACACAATTCTCGACAAGGCAGATAGTTTCCACGTCCAGTTCTTCAATTCGTTCAATAGTGCGGTACCTGCAATACAGATAGCCTCAAATGGCATTCTTGCCGCTATGGGGCAAGCTGTATCTATACCACAGATAAGCTATACAGCACCTGGATATCGTGTGCAGGGATATGCAAGAGGCGGTTATCCTGCGACAGGTCAGCTATTTGTTGCAAGAGAAAACGGCACACCTGAAATGGTCGGTTCTATCGGTAGCAGAAACGCTGTTGCAAATAACAATCAGATCACTGCGGCAATCAGTCAAGCAGTATATCAGGCAGTACGTGAAGCAAACAGAGATACTCAGAACAGCGGTAGCAGAAACACTGAAATGACAGTTAAAATCGTTCCTGACAAGAATAGTTTCGTGAAAGTTGCTGTTGACGGGATAAACGATACAACCAGACGGACAGGCAAGAGTCCGTTGCACTAAAGTGAGGTGGTGACACAATGCTAAAATTCGACGGCGTAGAAATGCCTGTACCTGCAGATTTGCAGGTACAGAACAACAAAATCTGGTCGGACAATACAGGACGTTCGGCAAATGGAAAGCTAGTCGGCGATATGGTGTGCATAAAGAAGAAGTTAATCATATCGTGGGTACACCTCACAGGTGAGCAAGTCGCACTGATAAATCAATACATTTCTAACGTAAGCAAGCCATTTTTTAGCGTGACGTTTACAGATGAAACATTTGTTGAGCAAACGTGCACCATGTATGCAGGCGACACAAAATATGATGTGCTAAAGTGGGTCTCGCCGATGAAATATCTAAAAAATGTTACAGTAGATCTTATCGAATGCTAGGAGGCGGTGAATATGTATACTGTGCAGAATGAAACCGTCTCTCAGCGTATTGAGAGCTATTGCCGTACTTGGCGGCTGTGGATAGAGAATGCAGAGGGCATTATATCAGGTGACAGCATTATGTCAGCTGACAGCTCCGTGCAGGCAACATCACTTTCAGACGACATCGAACTGGGTGCCGTGTGTTCGCAATCGTGGAACATGACCATAAGTGACACTGAAACAGCGTTTCTTGGCAAGGAGTATGATACATATCTGTATCTCGTAGACTACGAAACTAGAGGCATACTTTCAGACGAAAAGATCCCAATGGGGCGTTTTACCTGCGTGAAGTCGAAAAAGTCGGGCGGCAGTGTTCAGCTGACAATGGCGGACAGGCTGTACTTTTCGGACAAACCATATGTGCCGCATATCCCTATGCCAAACTGGAATAGATCCGTTGAAGACGACATATGCAGACAATTGGGCTTGCAAAACGGCAATGATTACACAGAGGTGCGACTACTGCGTGACAAGAACGGCAGAAGGTTGATAGATAAGAACGGCAAGGTGCTGTACTCAAAGTATTTCTATTTCAAGGTCGGCTCCGTGCCAAAAGACGTGACCATGCGCCAAATGCTGTCCTATCTGGCTTCTGCTCAGGGCGAGTTTGGGTATGTTGACAGGTATGGAAAATACGTCCGAAAGTGGTATGGTAAGAGCGTGAAAACATTGGATAACAACACAATAGATCTGCCTACTCTTAGCGAACGACAAAACGTTATCGTGGGCATTATCTGCAAAGTGAGTGATGATGTAACGCTGTCGCTTGGTGTAACAGATACCACGCAAGGACGTGTGCTAGAGTTTGAAAATCCATACATGACAGAGTCTTTGCTACAATCTCTGTGGCGCAGGATAGGTGGTTTTTCGTGGTATACCACTGAGCTATACCACAGACTTGGTGATCCACGTTTCGACATAGGGGACGTGGTGACCTACACCAACGGTGCAGACAGCTATGATATACCGATAACAAATCTTGGTTTTAACTTTGACGGCGGACTGAGTGCTGATATTTCGGCGGTAGGTTTGTCGGTAGAAGAACAGCTTTAAGGGGGGCGAGATAATGGCTGATGAAAATTTGACATTGGCGCAGGATATCACTGAAAATGACTATCCTATGCAACACGCAGGCGAGGAAATCGATGAGATATTGAGCCGAGCCGGCAAGATACACTATGGCACTGTGGAATACAAGATGACGAAAGCGAATCCACTGATGCAGATACCGCTTGGACTGACCTTTGCACCTAAACAGGTAATAGCAACGCTACGGCAGACAGGTGCACCAACACCATATCAGAACTACTGCACCCACGTTTATGGGTCAGGAACGTCATACTATCTGAGTGTCTGCATGGGAGATGGGGCAACAGGAACCGTGCCAACAGGAACATACTATGTTGATTATATTGCAATAGAGTAAAGAGGGGTGATTAAATTGACAATAACACTAAACACAGAGTATGACGTAGCCCTAAGCACAGCCCTACTGGGTTACGTAGGCGAAACGAATGCACGTCCTGTGACAGTCGAGGGCATGGAGGTAGACGGAGCAGACCGCTATGTAATGACGATAGACTACGGCGATGGTGTGACGTATGAGGTCGATATCACAGGCGGACAGTGGACACCAACAGCTGATATACTGCGGTCGGCGCAGACAGTCAGCTGTCAGATAGCGGCGAAGAAGCTGTCAGGTGATGAATATGTGCTGGTGAAGAAATCACGCATATTCCGCCTGAGAATAGGTGCGGCTATCGGTGATACAGCTATCCCGTCACCAAGTGTGGCAGCTGACGCACTAGACCGCATAGATGCCATAGGCACACAGGTTGCCGCAGACCGCAAAGCCGCTGAAACCGCTGCAGAAACAGCGACAACAATGGCAAATAACGCCGCTAAATCTGCCACAGCCGCAGAGAAATCAGCCGACACCGCAGAACAGGCGGCAAGTCGAGCTGAAACCGCAAAGACAGCGGCTGAAACGTCCGCTACACAGGCAGACACCGCCATGCAGGGTGCCGAAACCGCACGTGCTGAGGCGGTCACAGCACAGAATAATGCTAAGGTATCCGCAGCCCAGGCGTCAACATCAGCACAGCAGACCACAGCCGACAAGACCATAACGGCAGGCTATGCTAAAACCGCAAAGACCTGCGCTGACAGCACTGCGGCAGACAAGCAGGCAGTGCAGGAAATGGCAACACAGGTCACAACCGACAAGGCTACAGTGGCAGACCATGCCGCTAAGGTTGCAGAGGACAGAACAGCTGCTGAGACTGCTGCACAGACAGCACAATCCATAGCGGATAGTCTGCCTGAGGACTACACTACGGCAGTTGCAAAGATAGCTGAAAACACGGCTGATATAGCTAGCATAAAACTAACCGATAAGGAAATGAAAAGACGTGTGGACGCACTGTTTGACATGGGTCAGGGTGTGACACATAAATTTGAAACGGATAACGGAACGGCATACCAGAAAGCAGTGCCTACAGGGGCAAAGCTGATGAGCGTGAAGTCTGTGGGCGGTAGGTCGGTGGTTTGGAATCAGCTATTTGACTATACGCAATTTGTCAATTCTACTACTGACGGGGTGACGTTTACCAATAATAATGACGGCACTATCACGATTGGCGGAACACACACATCAGAATCTAAAATATATAGTGCGAAAATGAAATCGAACCCTACTGCTGTAAAGGGTCACAAGTACATCATCATGCAAGTATACGATGATGCACAACATATACGGGCTAGTAACGCTGTTGCTGAGGCTGTTTCTGACGGAGAAATGGATCTAAGATTTTCCGTAAAACCTGGCACAACGCTTCCGCAGACTGTCGCACCACAGGTTTTCGATTTAACAGTTATGTTCGGCACAGGAAACGAACCTAGCACAGTTGAAGAATTTGAAAAAATATTCCCTGCAGAGTATTACCAATATAATGCTGGCGAGATTGTCAGTGCTGGGGTTGAGAGCGTCGCTGTGGGTGATAACGCACATCAAATCCCCGAAGCAATCCGCAATCTGCCTGGCTACGGCTGGTCGGCAGGAACGGCTAAGAACTGGGTGGACTATGAGAATAAAAAATATATTCAATGTGTTGACAGCGTTGATTTGGGAACGCTGGATTGGAAAATTAATACGACTTCCAGTGTTGGAAATCATTTCTATGGGTCTGTGAAACATTTCAATTTTAAATATTTAGGTGCATTTGGAACAACCGTTTATAATGTATTGTGCAGTAAATATAGGACAGTTGCGAGAAGTTCCAATGTGTTTGTCGATAAAACAATCACAGTAGACGGAGTTGCCGTAGTTTCACAGATTCAGGTCAAAGATACAGCCTACCCTGATGCCACCGCATTCAAACAGGCAATGCAGGGTGTAATTCTGTATTACGAATTGGAAAGCCCAATCGTCACCGATATTTCAACCCTAATACCAGACGACTTCCTGCGAAACATCGAGGTCGAAGCAGGCGGTTCAGTGACGTTCAAAAACAGCAACGATAATTACCATATACCAGTGCCGTCAGAAGAAGAGTATATCGTGAAACTGAGTGAAATAGGAGGTACAACATGACTGATTTACAAAAGAAAATGATGGAGAAGCTAGGACTATCCACCGAAGATTTTCAGCCGAAGAAAGCCACGAAGGTGGACGAGCTAGAAGCACAGGTGCTATACACAGCACTAATGACCGACACACTAATCGAGGAGAGTGACGACAATGTATAGAAAAGTCAAACGTTTGTACGATTTAGGGCTGTACACTGCTGAACAAGTCAAAGATTTTGCCGACAGGGGGAAGATAACCCCTGAGCAGTACGAGGAAATCACTGGGGAAAAGTACGAAAGCGAGGTTGTAAAGTGAAATACATAATAATGCTGATGATCGTGATAGGGCTTGCATTGGCTGATTTTGCCACTGGCTGGATAAAAGCCTACTGCAAGGGCGACGTCCGTTCATCGAAAATGCGCAAGGGCGGTCTGAACAAACTAGCCGAAATAGTCGTCATGGGTGTGGCTATCGGTTCGGAAATAGGTTTTGAACAGTTAGGCCATTACTATGGGCATAGCGAACTGGCAGGCATTGCAGGAACTATAACCGCACTAGCTGTGTTTGGGTATATTTTCGCCATGGAAATAGTTTCTATACTAGAAAATTATGGTGAAATCAATCCGCAGGCAAGCTGGATAAACAAAATTGTGGCAAAATTTGGAGTTTTCAAGGATAAGGAGGACTAAACTATGACATTTGACGAGTTCGTAAAAAAATACAAAGGCAAGGGCATTGATTTTGACAAAGCATACGGTGTACAGTGTTTTGACCTGGCTAATCAGTACAACAGAGAAGTTGTCGGCTGCGGTATGTTCACAGGTATGTATGCGAAACAGATTTACGAAGATTTCGACAAGCAGGCGGTCAAGGGCTATTTTACCAGAATAAAGAACACTCTATCGTTTGTGCCGAAAAAGGGTGACATCGTGGTATGGGGCGGCAGTCTGAACGGCGGTATCGGTCACGTTGCCATAGCCACAGGCGAAGGCAACACAAAATATTTCTACAGCTACGATCAGAACTGGACAGGCAGGAACGATCCATGTACAAAAATCAAACACAATTACAACCATGTTCTTGGCGTTCTGCGTCCGAAAAATCAGTCCGCTATCAATCCACCTACGTTGGAGACAAAAGGCTATAAAAAAGGCATGAGCACAGACGGGTCGTATGCCCTGAAACAACTGCTAATCCTTGACGGCGCAAAGCTGGACGATAATGCAATCATCGGCAAGGGCACTGTCAGTGCTATCAACAGCCGACTGTCAGCATGGGGATACAGACCGAACGGCATTGCAGGCAAGAAATTCATCAAGAAACTGCGTGAAAAAATCAAAAAAAATAGTCGCATAAAATTCTCATAAAATTCGCACAAATTTAGCCGTCAGAGCGTTTGCCCTGGCGGCTGTTTTACTTTATTATTCGATTTTTTTATCTTTTGCCATATCATTCTCAACGAGTTCTACAATCAAACCGGTTAAACTTTTCCCTTTGCTCTCAGCGTAAGCCTTATATCGCTCTTTGTCGCCAAGCGGCAAGTTAAGCGTAAGTTTATCACGTTTTTCTTTCATATAGCGCATTGTGCGTTCTTTTGATTTTTCATTATACACAAATGTCACCCCCTCATTGTCATTATAGCACATATTCAATTACACGGCTATATGCAAAATGAACAAATACACGGCTATATATTTGTTGATATTTTAATATAAAAGTCATTGACATATACACGGCTATATGCTATAATAATATCAGAAAAGAACGAAAGGGGGCGGTTAAATTGGACAAGAAAATAAAAAAGCTTGTTAAGCTGGTCCAACAACTTAACAAGCTAATGATCGAGATAATCGGCTTGATTGGCTACATCTTGATCATAAAAGATTTACTTAAATAAGTAAATTCGGCAGAAAGGAGAGTTGACCGCTCTCCTAACTGCTTGAATTATACCACAAAAACGAAAGGGTGTCAATATGAAAAATGATATTTTCAAACTTTGTAAAGAGCTGCTCAAGCTTGGCGGATTGATACTTGCAGTAGCGTACCTGGTGTTAAGATAATTCAAGGAGGTAAATAACATGATAGTTACAGTTGAAAACGAGAAAATCAAGGTCAACAGTCCGTACAACAAGAGCTTTGTCGCAGGGGCAAAGCAGATACAGGGTAAGTGGAACGCCCCTTGCTGGGTCTTCCCAGAGGAGAACAAGGAAGCCGTCAAGGCGTTGCTCATCGAATGCTACGGAGAGTGTGGAGAGCTTGGTGCGGTCAGCACTGTCACAGTAGATCTTGACCTCGACACTTATACAGAGGGCTACGAGGACGGAGAAATCAGAGTTGGCTCAATCGTTGTTCTGAAAAGACTCTATCGTGATAGAGAAGTTATTTTCTCTGACAATGCAATGCTTATAAGCGGTGGATTTGCCACTTCGGGCGGCTCTGCCAAAAATCCCAGGATATCAGCTGATGAGGGTACAATCGTTCGTGTTAAGGGTGTGCCTGAAACAATTTACAGTAAGATAAAGGACCATGAGGGCGTTAAGCTCGTATCTGACATAAACGTGGAAAGCTTAAAAGCAAAGCGTGAAAAGCTTCTCAAAAGAATTGCCGAAATAGACGGCTTGCTTGCGCTATGAAAGCGGCAGTCTATATAAGGGTGTCAACGCTGGACCAAGCACGAGAGGGGTACTCCCTCTCTGCTCAGCGAAAGACACTAACAGAATGGTGTGCCACAAGAGGTTATGAGGTATACAATGTATATGCCGACGAGGGCATAAGCGCAAAAGATATTACACACCGCCCAGCGTGTCAAGCTATGCTTGAAGCGGCGTATAACAGTGAATTTGATATCATACTGATATGGGCGTTGAGCCGTTTCACAAGGTCCGTTGCAGATCTTTACGATACATGGGATAAACTACAAAAACATAACATCAGCGTTGTAAGTTGCACAGAGGGGTTCGACACATCTACACCGACGGGGCGTGCGATGATGGGCGTACTTGGTGTTTTCGCCCAAATGGAGAGAGAATTGACGGCTGAAAGGGTTTCATTTGCGCTTGCTGAAAGAGCTTCGCAGGGGAAGCGGACTTGCTCTGATGTGTTAGGCTATGACCTAGACGGAAAGGATAGTCTTACTATCAATGAAGCAGAGGCAGAAGTTGTTCGGTTAATTTTTCAAAAGTTCATTGAGTATCAGTCCTATCAACCTGTAGCTGAGATAGTCAACGCAATGGGGTATCATGGGCGACGAGGAAGTTCATTTAACGCTGAGTCGATAAAGAAAATAGTAACACGCCCTGTTTACATCGGCTATTATAGCTTTAAGGGGCATTTATATCAGGGCGACTATGAGCCGTTGATATCGGAAAAAGATTGGAGACACGCACAACGTATCGTACAGAAGATACGTTGCGGTCGGAGAAAGTATATCAGATAGTATTTCAGCCGTCTCGGAGTGATCTGAGGCGGCTGATTTTATTTTTTATACAATCCGCGCAGAGCGGATATAGTGGCTATTTTTCTTCGACTGCCTTTGCCTTTTTCTGCTGTTTTTGCAGGTTGGTGAGATTATCGCCCCAGCCTATCACTGACTAGCCATACCATGTTGTACCCGATTTTCCTTTAATAGTATTTCTCTTCGCAGTGCCGAATCCGTGACAAATGCGGTCAACGAATTCTGAATCATCTGCCGCATTTTCAGAGCAAAATTTCAGTGTGTGCAAATTTCGTGTCATATTTCGTGTCATATGCTTATCATTTAGGCTAATATTTTATCATTTCTACGCATATTTTAGCATTTTAGAATATAAAGAAAACCGCCTATCTACGCCATTTGACGTAAACAAGCGGTTTTTCGTATGGTGCGGGTGACAGGACTTGAACCTGCTATAATCAGCTTTCAATGCACGATTTTACGCTATTTTGCATTTTTCGTGTCATGTTTTGTGTCATATACACTTTGAAAATAATCGTCGATAACCTTATCGACACGTTGGCGATCATCATCGAAAGTCTGCTGATAAACTGACCTTAGTGTGCTGGTATTACTCCAACCTCCCCGCTCCATTGCGTATATATCGGGAATATTCAGCTTTGCCATAACACTTGCACTGATGTGTCTCAGGTCATGAAAAGTAATGCAATACCCTGCTGACCTTGTAATTTTTACGAGCTTGTCATATATTCGCTTAGGATTGTACTGCACGACATAATCATCAGGGTTGAGCTCCAATGCGTCAATCAACTCAACAAGCGGCTTGCCAAGTCTTACTTGTCGATTACTCTTATATGTTTTTGCCTGCTTCTTTACTGTCAGTTTATTGCCAACCATAACGCGCACCTGCGACAGCGTTAAGATATCTCCAACTATGTCCTTGCGGCGTATTCCCTGTATCTCTGACATTCGCAATCCGCCCCACACTGCAAGCAACACTGGTATTTCAATATCTGTGCCACGAAACAGTTCAATAATTGTTTCGGCGTCAGGCAAGCTTTTAAACGTTCTAGTTTTTTGTGGCAGGCGTATTTTGCCCAATTTTATATCAATATCATGATAGGTCATTACCGCTGTGAAGAAGCCATATACATTTCTTACAGTTTTCGCAGACCTTACGACAGCAATGCTGTTCACCCAATCTTGCACCATTTGTGGCGTAATATCATTTAACCGCATATTTGCAAATCTGTCAAAATGGTTCCTGAGTTCCGATTTGTATTCATGTATCGTGGTAGGCGATAGAACAGGTGTTTTAATCTCAATGTATTCCTCTGCAGCTTGCTGAAACGTTTTTTCGTCCTCGCTTTGTTGAGTGCTGTTCAGCCACTCTGCTGCCATTAGCTCGGCTTCTTTTTTGGTTTTTGCCGTGAACGATTTGTACTTCCCTGTTGCTTTGTCATATGCCCTAACACGATAGTTTCCGCTAGGCAGTTTTTTTGCTGTTGCCATGTAAAATTCCTCCTAAACATCTTGACAAAATTTTGATTTTATGCTAAGATAATAGGGTACTACCCTACTGTCCATTTGCTGTGGTTTGTCGGTGTTGTACACGCCCTCACAGGTCGCTCTGTGGGGGCTTTTTTTATTATGGTATGTTTACCCACCACACACCCTGCAAGGCTCGTAGCCTGCGTTCTGTGCGTCTTGCAGGGTCATTGGTGTGCAGGTATCATCATAGTATCTGCAGAATTGGTTGTGATATTTGTCACCCGAAGCCGTGATATACACAATTGTTTCGGCTGGATCATGTGCGGTAGTTATCACAGGAATTGCTTCGGTGGTGGTTTCAGGCTCTGCGGTGGTGGTAGTAGTTGTTGTGGTGGTAGTAGTGACTTTTTCGCCCATATCAACCGTGATTGTGATAGGGTCAGATGTCACACCGTCATATGTGGCGGTCACGTCCGCAAAACCGTCTTTCAGGGGCTTCACATCATAGGTGACATATGCACCGCTATCATCATATTCTAACTGACAAACGTCAGAATTACTGATTTCAATTTTTATATCTTTCGGGTCAACGTCCTCTGCGTCGGTTTCACCTGTGATTCGCAAATAGATTATGTGGCTATAGTCACGATTATAGTCATTCAGTGCGATAGAATAGTTGTCATTAGTCCATTCAACCTTTGTCGGCCGCCTATAGCCGAATAGGTGCGCTATTCCATAGACTATGACCGATATAGCACAGAAAATGATTATTACCAGCAGGCAACCGCCCTTTGATGTGCCATTCGTTTTACGGTCATGAGACCTACGACTTGACGACTTTCTGCCACCCGATGTTGATACATATGACAGCCCTGTGCCTGGTATACCGACAGACTTTGTGCGCCGCCCTGAGCTGTTGACAGTGTATCGTGCGCCCTTTCCACCGACACTCATACCGACGGATTTTTTATTGATGTTCAATTTTGCACCGCCGCCAAGTTTAATTGATTTTCTAAAACGTAATCCCATGGTTATGCTCCTTCTTCTATGTAGTACAAAAATGCGGACAGGTTTAAAATTCCTATTGACAATCGTCGTAATATAGGATATACTAGATACATCGAACAAATGTTCTATAATAATTATATCAGCTTTGGGTATGCTAACCCCGAGGTGATATAAAATGCCACTCTACGAAATTAAACTGAAAGAATTGCGAAAGAGAGCACGTCTAACTCTCGTTGAGCTTGCGGAAAGAACAGGTGTTAGCAAATCCGCCTTGTCGAAAATCGAAACAGGTGAAAGTGTACCAAGAATAGACACCATAGTGCTTTTGGTAATTTTCTTCAAATGTGAGCTTGCAGATTTGGTTGTAATTCACAAATAAATTCCTGTTTAGTGGAATTTTATTGCCAATATATTGGTCTTATTGTATTATTATGTGAAAAGGGAAAGGAATGGTCTAATATGAAGATAACGGACGAAGAGCTAGAAATGATTGAAAAGCTGAGATCCTTATCCCCTGACGGGTTAGAAAAGGCGCTAAACAAATTAGTTGAACTCGCCAAGGAACAAGGAGAGGATCTAAAGCAAAAACAAACAAAAGATACATAGTTCTGAGCTAACTCATTTGAGTTGGCTTTTTTATTTTAAAGTTGAATGTTTACGGTTTCAGAGTCAAAGCTATCCGTCCAATCATCAGAGTTAAAAATACTAAAATTAAACTCTAACGTTTGCAAATCTGTTGCTGAGATTGAGTTATCTTCCAATGACCAATTTTCTATTATTATAGTGTCGTTAGCTTTCTTGCCGGCGTTTACATCTGTTGACATTGAAGTTTCAATCATAAATCCATTGACAGAAAAATTACGCACCTGTACAGTATAATTTTTATCAGTGTTGTTTTCAATTAACAACTTAACTTCTGGTCCGAATATTCCGTCACTATAGTCCATTCCCTTAAACGTGATTTTTATTCCGTTGCTATCTATTAGCACCTGCTCTTTTGTTTCTTTAGCAGTAGTGGTGGTAGTTTCTTCTGTAGTTGTGACAGTAGTGGTTGTTGTTTGCTCTGTTGTGGTAGTGATATCTGCTGATGTTGTGGTTGTGGTTGTAGTTTCTTCACTCGGCGTAGTTGCAACTGTAGTAGTTTCGGTTGCAGTTGAGGTTGTGGTTGACGTTGTCGTACTGTTATTATTCTCGCCACTGTCACTGCAAGCTGTCATACCTAACGCCATTGTAAGTGTAACTATCCCTGTTATAATTTTTTTCATAATATCTCCTCCTAATTTTTTTAATTAATTGCAATTCCGATAGCAATAGTTGCTATACAGCCTACTATAAGTAGCACTATTGCAGCAATTTGCTCATTTTTATTCTTGCGAAGATCACGTTTATAAATGTATTCTTCGTAATTTGCCCCGTCTTCTCTGATGTGTCTTTCCTGCACTTTTAAAATTACCATTGTCAACGCAAACGCCGCAACAATGATAAGCAACACAAGTATTGTTTGGAGCATAACTACACCTCCCATTTAAAGTGAATTTAAAAACTTCTTGAAAATTTCCTTTTTCTCGTCTGAAAGACTCCTAATTAATTCAATAATTTTTATTTCCTCTGCGGATAGCTCAATGCCTGCAGAGGTTTTTTCTTTGCCTGTTAAAAGATAATCGGTAGAAACGCCAAAGTAATTAGCGAGCTTGGTTATTGTTGCTCCCTTGGGAGTAATACCACTTTTCCAACGTGAAAGGTTTCCACTCGAAAAACCAAGTTCATTAATAACATTGGTAAGTTTTAAACCTCGTTCTTCGCAAAGTGCATTTAGCGTATCGTAAAACATAACTATTCTCCTTAAAATCACTATTTCTTTTGTATAAAACTAACATATTAATGATTAAAAGTTTGTAATATGCTACAAAAACATTCATAAAGTGCATTTTATTATTGACAAACGCACTTTGTGAATGTATAATAAGTTTGTAAAAGAAATTATACAAAAAAGACAACACAAAACCAAGCCATATTGAAAGTCCCAATTTTCAAAATAGCTTGTTTATATTATATTTGGTCGCACTTATATAATAGCTCTTTTTATCTAATTTGTCAAGGTTCTTTTACAAAATTTATGTGTTTTGGAGGTGAACAAAGTTTGAAAATTAACAGCATCGAGTATATGTTGGCAAGATACTTTGAGAAAGATTTCTTAATTGCAATGAGGGATATCCCTATCATTGTTTCGGGCAAGCAAGGCGCAACTGGTAAAACAACGGTGTGCAATATTCTAAGGAAGCATGGATACACCGCTTTTGAAGAATGGCAGCTTAAAAACCCTGAAACTGACGAACAGAAAGCTCTTGCTAACAGGTTGAAAAATGAAAATGAAATCTTCATTTCGTTAAAACTCAACAAGCCAATATCGGAGGTGATAAAGTGAACTATCAGAATTTCGTAGCAAAAGTCTATGCAGAACTTAAACTTCGTCGCATGACGAGAAAAGATCTCGCTAAGTTGACAGGTTACAGCGAGAACACAATAAACGTGTTCATGAGTAACACAGATAGCCGAGATCGCTCAGATAACGTGGCGAAAGCTATTTCAGCGGCTCTGCACATAGAGCTTTAGAGAGGAGAGGGAGAACAATGTACGGCAAGCTTATTGTCAGCTATTGTCAGGACAATCACATAACTTACAAGGAATTTGCTAAGCTGTGTGGCGTAAACGTGAGAAGTATTTATCGTTGGATAAACGGCTCAACGATAAAGGACAAGGCAACGGAACTCAAGCTTTGTGAACTTCTCGGTGTTGAGATACCACAAGCAAAAGAAATCTTTGACGACACATCAGACACATTCTATATCTTCCCTGAGGAAAAGCAACCGACAAAGGTCATTCAGATTGGTGAAGATTATTACACAATGCTCCGTGAACTTGCATTCAAAAGCAAAACGTCACTGAGATATGTTGCAGAAATGTGCATTGACTTTGCTGCGGCAAGATACAAGGGGTGATGTTAAAAATGCCAGCAAAGAAAATAACCGCCAATGACGTGATATCCAAAAGGCTGAGGTCTATCAGAGCCGACAACGAAATTACGCAGGCAAAAATCGCAAAACGGCTGAACATGGCACAGACAGCCGTGAGCAGGTGGGAACGGCAGTTCGGCACCATGAATGCCGAACAAATAGTAACATACTGCAGGATAATCGGGGCGAACCCCGAAGAAATCTTTGCGGAGTATTGCAAGGAAAGGAGTATAAGAAAATGACCAGCATGATAGCAACACTGGAGATTGTCAGATTCGTGGCTGCAATAGCGTTATGTGTGGCGCTATTCGCACTGGCGGTCTACGGACTATATCGAAACATCAAGGAGACAGCCGAAACCGCAATCCGTGAGGAGCTGGAGCAGGCAATCAAGGAAGCTTCAAAGCCTGTTGTCAAGGTCGAAATACAGACGAAAGGAAAGTGGTAAAGTGTCAGAGGGTATGTTTATAGCCTGCATGATAGGCGCAACAATCGTGATACTGACAGTTTTCTATGCCGTGATACTGTTCATAGCATGTATCATAGACCAGCACAAATGGGAACATAAATGTAGCTGTGATGATGACAGTCACGATGAAAAAAGCGATGGCAGAGTTTAGATTCGCAATGCAACGGATTTGCTATGAATAGCATTGGCTACGGCAAAGCGAACCTGTGAACGGCTACGAAATGCGAAGGCGCTGTTTTGCATAGCATGGAGCAACGGCACGGCACAGTGGGGTTTAGCAAAGAATGTCAAAGCATAGGCAAGGGCAAAGTACAGCGTCGATTTGCTGGGCAACGGCACAGCATTGATTGACATAGATTCGCAACGGCTAAGAATAGCTATGATTCGCAGGGGCACTGCACAGCCACGCAAAGGCCTGGCAAAATATTGCGTAGCTAGGGCTAGGTATGCACAGCACCGTTTAGATAAGCAAAGGCAAAGCTAAGTTCCGACAAGCAAAGGCGAGGCGAAGTTTTGACACGCAACGAGAGGCAAAGGCATAGCAGGGTGCAGATTGGCGGTGCCATGCAAAGAAATGGCATTGATTAGCAAAGGCATTGAGAAGCATAGCGACGCAAGGGCATAGCAGTGATTAGCAAAGGAACTGCAGTGACTAGCAAAGGCGTAGTTCGGCACAGTATGGCGTCGAAAAGCAAGAAAAAAATAAATTTAACGTTTAACGGAGGTCAAAAGACATGAGCATGAAAAAAATCAAAGTAAAGTTGACGTTCACCGAAGAGATTTTGGGAACGGCAAACGCAACAACCACAATCCACGACGAGTACATAGCGTCAAAAGCACCCGACGCAAAGAGCCGTGAGGAAGAGATAGCCGCACTTGGTGTAGCGGAAGTGGTCGAAAAATCTATGACGGTATTCCCGACACTGGAAGACGGCACACCATTTCTATGGGATTATCAGGTCAAGGGATTTTTCAAGGACGCTTGCGGTGTTTTGAAAAAGGTATCAGGCACGGCTAGTTCAAAAATCAAGGCGTACAAGAAAGAAATCGACGGACTGGTTTTCGTTGAGGAAAGAAAAATCCCATACGAATTCAAGGGTGGTATGGGCGAATGCCAGAGGCCACTCAGAGCAAGCACACCGCAGGGCGAACGTGTTGCACTGGCACATTCTGAGACAGTTCCTGCAGGGGCGACAGTCGAATTCACAATCCAGATTTTGAAAGACGATATGGAAACAGCCGTAAGAGAGTGGCTAGACTACGGCAAGCTGAGAGGTATCGGTCAGTGGCGTAACAGCGGCAAAGGTAGATTTGAGTGGGAGGAGATTGAGAATGGATAAGAAACTAACAAAAGAAGATATCATAAATGTGGCTAAATCTTGTACAGATTCCGACTGTAAATCGTGCCCACTTGAGGATGATGAGAAATGTGCTACTAATTTTCTAAATTGTATTATCGAATACATGAAAAATGAGCCTGCACCTGCGGCAACAGGCACAAGCTCGGAGGTATCAAAAGATACCAGTTCAACACACCTTGATGATAGTACACTGCTTGACATTTGTCAAGAAGGAATAGAGGAAATGGCGAAAATAGCCCTTGATGATTATCCAAACGAATTCCTGACAGGATATATTGAAGCGTTCAAGGACAACATCAGGAGGCTGAGAGGTGAACAGAGTGACTAGCTATTCATGCTTGGATTGCAAGCACCTGAAAGGGTGTTTGGAGAGTAGCAGGCGTTACCCCTGCAGAGATTTTAAACTGGCAGAGCCAGCGATACTAGAGAGGAGAGGTCGAAATGACAGCAATCGAAAAGTTGAACAGCATAATCACCAGCGTTGATACTCTTGCACAAGTAGCCGATGATTGTAACTTCCCTGCTGTCAGAGCAATATACAATGCAACCGCAAGCGGACGTATTGAACTTTTCGCACGCGAGGACGATTTCAAGGCACTTGCAGATGCAGTATATTCGCCACTGCACACTGTTACATCATACAACCATATCGGTGATGATGTTTACAAAACAACCGAGATGTGGTTTTGCTACAAAGACCACATATTCACAATGATAAGAGAGGAGAAATATAATGGATGAAATCATCGACATAAATCAGGCAGAAATCAGGCAGATACCTACGCAGACACAGACACAGCTCGCATCGCATACTGACACGGGAATTATCTCAGACTTCCGCCGGTATTTCAAAATGGCGAGCGAACTGTGCAAAGCGGATATCATACCGCAGGCGTACAAGGGTAAGGTCGCTGATACCGCAATAGCCATTGACATGGCTAATCGTATGGGCGTAAGCCCGATGATGGTCATGCAGTCAATGTTCGTGGTCAAGGGCAAACCAAGCTGGAGCGGGCAAGCTTGCCTGAGCTTTATCCGAGCAAAATTTACAGACGTAAAGGTTATTTACGTCGGCACAAAAGGTACTGACGACAGAGGCTGTTACGTCAAGGCAACTGACAAAGACGGCGATGTGCTTGAGGGAACGACAGTCACAATGGCTATGGCAAAAGCAGAGGGGTGGACTTCCAACTCTAAGTGGAGAAATATGCCCGAGCAGATGTTAGCATATCGTGCAGCATCATTTTTCGCGAGGGTTCACTGCCCTGAAACATTAATGGGTGTGCAGGTCGAGGGCGAAGTTGAGGACTCTTCAAAGCCTGCAATGAGAGAAGTGGAGGATGTACTGTAAATGAAAACTACGAGAATTCATATAAAAAATCTGTTTGGCATTTCTGAAACAGAACTGGACGGACGCTCAATAGAAGTTACCGGCTCAAACGGCGTAGGTAAGACATCTATCATC
>OOCS01000256.1_pt1 | contig 51214 bp, 43 predicted proteins | sample 1671411 | NCBI WGS metagenome assembly OOCS01 (sample SAMN06348154, study PRJEB24527) | human gut metagenome | biome: human gut; feature: ankylosing spondylitis patient; material: feces | host: Homo sapiens | place: China | collected 2015-10 | reverse complement strand
CACTTCTGAAAAAGATGCGCGAAGATGTTGATGTCCAAATCGCTGACGAAAAAGAAAAGCAGGAGCAGCTTGCGGTGGAAACCGAACTGTAAGTTTGAAGAGTCCGCTTATGTGATATGATTCGATAAAACCGAATTTGCAGGAGGTGTTTCGATGAAAACAAGAAGGTTTGCTTTATGTCTGGCAACGGTTTTTCTGGTGGCGATTTATATCAATATTCAGAGAAGCCATACTTTCACCCTTTCAAACGATGAAGGCACCATAAAGACAGAACAAATACAGCCACTTTGGGGAACTGTAAAAGTGAGCGGTGATTGTGATACTGAGGTGGTCTTTACCGATGTAGAGACTGGAGAAAAATACAGAATCGGATATATTACACAGGGCGTAACGGAAAGAATCAAACTCGAAAGGGGCAAATGGTATAAGGTGGCGGGCGGAGGCAACCTTACACTGAATCCGGTAAACATTCGAGTCGAATAAATGTAAGTTCCTTGCGGGCAGCTATGAAAGCTGAAGCTGAGAAGAGAGTTTTGAATATCCACCCAAGGAAAGTAACCGTGACCGCCTGTGCGGAATCATCGACACAATCCTTGCGGAAAAGCCGGAGGATTACAAAACATTTTTGCAAATGCTGGAGCAGCAGGGTTTTGAAGTCAAGCGTGGCAAGCATACGGCAGTGAAGGGCAAGGGGCAGAAACGCTTTATTCGGTTCCGAACGCTGGGCAGCGGGTACAGTGAGGACGAGATCAAGGCAGCGCTGGACGGAAAGGCAAAGCACCAGCCGTACCAGAAGAAGCCGCCGCAGGAGCAGCCCTTCCAATTGCTGGTGGACATTCAGGGAAAAATGGCAGAGGGCAAAAGTGTCGGTTACAAAAAGTGGGCGACCAAGTTCAACCTGAAAGAGATGTCCAAGACGCTGCTGTTTTTGCAGGAGCAGAAAATCGGTAACGCAGAGGAACTGCGGGAACGTGCAGCAGCGGCAACCGAACGCTACCATGCCATGGGCGATTCCATCAAGGCAGCAGAAGCGAGGTTGACAGAAATCGCCGTCCTGAAAACCCACATTATCAACTATGCCAAGACCCGTCCGGTCTATGATGCCTACCGCAAGTCAGGGTACAGTAAAAAGTTTTTGGAAGCCCACCGGGAAGAAATCACCCTGCACAAGGCAGCGAAAGCTGCCTTTGACGAGGTCGGGCTGCAAAAGCTGCCGAAGGTCAAGGAGTTGGACGCAGAGTTCGCAGAACTGCTGACTAAGAAGAAAGCAGCCTACCCGGACTACCGCAAGGCACGGAACGAGATGCAAGAACTGGTTCGTGCGCAGAAAAACGTAGAACGCTTTTTTGCAGAGGAAAAGGACACCACCGAAAAAACGCAGACCCGCTAAACGAATACCGCCGAGGAGCTTTCCTACTTGGGAAGCGTCCTCGGCGGCTTTTTTAGTTTATATAGCAGCGGTCCTGTTTTATAAGCCAATCTTCACACAGCCGCTGGGCTTCGTCCTTTGTGCAGCAGGTGCAGTTGAAAAGTTTGCCACGGATGGAACAGTAAGTGTAGTGTACCTTCGGGACTCCATTAGCATCTCGAAAATCAACGCAGCGTTCCTCACCGGGCAGCAGATAGATCGTATCCACGTTCAGCAGCTCCTTTTACCTTCGTTCATGTGCCAAGGGGCACGACGTTTGCTATTGTACCATGTACCGTCCCCAAAGACCATTGCTTTTTTGACCAAAGATACGCACAAAAATTTTCCACCTTGAAATTACCCGAATGGCGTTGAATAAACACAAATGGATTGCGTATAACAAAAATTGCGACAGGTATGCTATTGGTGTGCAACAAACACAATTAGAATGTGAGGTCGCTATGAATACGCTTTTGGGTCAACGAATACGAGAGCAGCGCAAGGAAAAAGGCTGGACGATTGAACAGTTTGCAGAACGGGTCGATTTGTCAGCAAATTATGTTGGGGATTTAGAGCGCGGAGTAAAAATCCCTAAACTGGAAACCTTTATCCGAATCGTCGAGGTGCTGGACGTATCTGCCGATGTGCTGATCCGGGATTCGGTTGCATCTGCTTCCCATGTGGCAGATGATGAACTGAGCAGAAAGCTGAGCCGACTTACGCCGGGGCAGAAGAAAGCCGCCATTGACATCCTGAACGCATACACCGATAATATCCCCTATATCATAAAATAACACCTATATCAAGGAGCGCAGCAAACGTGCTGACGCTCTTTCTTTTTGCCCTCAAATAGTCTATGATCAACACCATAAGCGTGTATACAACACTGATGGCGAGTATTTGAGGTGAACGACATGACAATGCTACCCAATATCGAAGAAGCAATGGAAGATGCCCGGAATGGAAAGTTGAGCCCGTATTGGCAGAATAATCTAAAACGTGAATGCCTGCATGGAGAGCTATCGGCGGAAGAACGGCTGGCTCTTTCGGAACTGAATTGCATTTTGTCCGAGACACCACAATGGAGCAGCGAAGAAGAACTGTGCCATGACATGGAGAATATCGGCGGCAGGGTTCGCTTCTGCCGCTTTTGGAATGAGCACTACTCCATGGTGCAGTTGACGGAAGATCGCAACGGAAAATACTCCACAGCCTACGTTCTGGATACAGAAACCACCCCGGATGTGCGTAAGGCGGCAGCATTGCAGGCACAGAAAGAACTTGCGGACTGTATGCAGGCGTGGGGCGTTTCTCTTCTGGAAACGCCAGTTCCTGAACAGATGAAGTACGATTCCCTTGCAGAAGCCGCTTCTCACCTCATGCAAGTTTTGAACGACCCAGACCGGGCCTGCTCTTATGGTCGAAATTGGTGATGTTCGGCGGTTCAAAAACAAGAAAGCGTTGGTAGCCTTTGCTGGTATTGACGCACCGCCGTTCCAGTCTGGTGCATTTGAATCCAAGTCACGCCACGTTTCTAAACGAGGCTCACCGCATCTGAGGCGAACTATTTTTATTGTATCGAATATTATTTTAACACGCTCAAACCCGGAAAATACTGTTTACTGCTTTATGGACAAAAAGCGTTCCGAAGGAAAGCATTATTACGTTTATACCGTCGCAGGAAGTGCCAAGTTCCTGCGAGTCTATTACGCTCGTGTTACTGAATTTCTGCGTTCCCAGCCATCTCCTGATGCCTGTTGATGGTTTCTGATGAACCATTACGATGATTTTCAGCCGACAAGCTGTGTTGTCGGCTTATTAAAGTTGCCGGATGCTCAACTGCACCCGGCAATAAATTTTTGATGATTTTTTGTTCAGGCTATTGACACTCGTTAGCAGGTTTGCAACAATGCGTCCTTTCAGTCCGCATACTTTTCCGCTTGGAGAGTGGAAATATTCTTTTCCAATTCAAAGTTCTGTTCCAACGGCTTATACAAAAGAAAAACGCTAAGCAGGAACGGAAGCCATGCACCGGTCAGGGCAAAAATGACCAGCGATACCGGCGACCACAGCCAGATCGCACCCCAGTACAGAATCTGGACAGCCACTGCTCCGACTGCGCGAACAGGGCTGATCAGAATGAGCAGCACCGCGTTGCGAATCATGTTTCCGAAGGAGAGGTTCATCACAGCGGCCTGCATCCAGACCAGCAGGAAAATGCTGACCGAAAGAAGGATTCCCAGAATCAGTGTAACGGCTAGTCCTGCGGTCACGGTAAGTTTGCCAAGATTGCACAGGACAAAGAACTGCATTCCGACCAAGATGCCCATAACCGCGCCGGGCAGCAGACAGAAGCGCACATTGCGTTTCCATGCCTGCGAATAGGTGTGCCACCAGAATCCGGCTTCCTCCCGCAGGCTGCGCAGAATGGTATCTGCAATACCGCACAGCTGCGGGCCGGCGATCATTCCGCCCAGTGCCGAGGCAAGGAGCATCAGAACGGCATTCGAGTTGAGCAGTGTAATATGCACACCTAAGACAAGCGGGATGCAGCTGAGCAAGAGCAGGAGACTTGCTTTCCAGAACGAAAAGAAATCGCGGCTCAGGACTTCAACGATGCGGGCAAGACCTGTTTTGCGTGGCGTGTCGCGTTCTACGCCCGGCCCCGGTTTATCATAATTCTGCTGAAAAATGCTCATACGAACTGCTCCTTTCTTTTATTCCGGCTGTGTGCCGGCCTGCACGGTGATATTTTCAAGGCTGACGTTCTGGCAATTCTGCATCTGGATGCTCTGGGCAGGGCCGTTGTTGTCCTCCAACACCACATCCTTGAACCGGACGTTCTTCACTTCGTACCCCGGCACATCAAAGCCGCACAGCTCAATGGCCGGGCAGGAATGCCACAGATGGTCGTGGTCGATGTACCGGCCCAGCAGGGTGACCCGCTCATAACGGAAATTTTCCAAAATGGGCGGCACAGCGGAGCCGATGCCGTCATCGTTGTAGCCCACCGAATGCACCATCACATGAGAAAGGGTGCAGTCCCGCACCTCCACATCCCGGACATAGCCGCCACGCTTTTTCGTGGCCTTGATCTCCAGCCCGGAGGTGGATACAGACATGTTGCAGTCCCAGATCTTCACATCCTCCACGCCGCCGCTCATCTCGCTGCCGATGCAGATGCCGTGGCCGAAGCCGCTGTGGCAGTCGAACACCCGGATGTGCTTGGTCGGGCGGTTGATGACATTGCCCTCCGGATTTTTGCCAGATTTGATAGCCACCGCATCGTCGCCGGTGCAGAACTCACAGGCAAAAAGCGTGCAGTTCGTGGAGGAATCTGGGTCCCAGCCATCGCCGTTCCACACACCATCCGATTTGATGGTACAGTGGTCGGTCACGATCTGGTCGGAGTAGATCATGTGCAGGTTCCAGCTGGCACCGTTGGCAAAGGTTAGCCCTTGCATCCAGATGTTCCGGCAGTTGCTCATATTGACGAGGCGAGGGCGGACGCGCCCCGGAATGGTATCGGCGTTTTCGCAGGTGGATACGAGGTCTGCGTTCTGGGCGAGATACTCTTTCAGCCGCTCGCGCTCACTTTCAATGATGCGGCTGGCCAGCAGCTTGCCGCCGGATGCAATGGTGCCTTTGCCGCGCAGGATGACGTTTTCACAGTTCGGCCCGGCGGCGTGGTCCAGCGTGCCAAGGTTCAGCAGACTGCTGTAACATTCCATCTCGGTGCCCTCAAAGCGGCTGGGAATGCGCGGCAGATAGTCCTCCGGGTCGGCAGTGCCCTGCAAGACAGCCCCTTCTTCTAGATACAATTCCATGTTGCTGTGCAGCCGCAAGGCACCGGTCAAGTATATACCTGCCGGAAAGAAAACGCACTCATTTTCCGTGCAGTCGTCAATGGCTTTCTGCAATGCAGCGGTGTTCATGGTTTTACCGTCACCCACTGCATTGTAAGGCGCAGCGGCCACATCCAGCCAATGTTTCGTGGGCGTAGTGCGGACGGTCAGTTCACCGATTCCGCCGCCCCGCCACTGGACGAACAGGGTGTACTCCGTTTCCGGGAGGAGATGCTCCAGCGTAAAATGGGTCTTGGTGGTTGTGTCGGCTACGGTGTCATTCCGCAGAATGGTATAGGTTTCCACTGCACCAGCGGCAGCGGGCTTGTCCCAGAACAGGGTGATAGCGGTATCGGTATAGCAGGCGGTCAGACCGTTCTGCGAAAAATAGTGTTCCAACATAAAAACTCCTTCAATTCCAGTACTTCTAAATATATTCTATCGTTGATTTCGTGGGAAGTACATATAAAATATTTCAGAACATATCAAGAACTGTAGAATACAACAGATGAAACCCTTGACGGAATCTGTTCAATTTTGGTATCCTCAAAACAGGTAAATGGAAAATAGGAGGATATTGTCATGTACACTGTGTTACTTGTAGATGACGAGGAGAAAATTCTGGAAGTGATGAAGGTTCGGATCGGTTGGCAGGAACTTGGTGTGGACAAGCTCCTGACTGCATCGGACGGACAGGCGGCATTGGAGTATTTTGAGCAGCAGCGCATTGACCTGCTGGTAACAGATATTCGGATGCCCCGCATGGATGGTCTGGAACTGATCGAAAAGGTGCGCAGTCTGTACCCGGATACGCACTGTATCCTGCTGACTGCGTACGGCGAGTTTGAGTACGCCCACCGTGCCATCCAGCTTGGCGTTGAGAACTATCTGCTCAAGCCGGTCGCCGATGTGGAGATGGAGCAGACTATCCAGAAAGCATTGGACAATATCTACAACCGCCGCAAAAACAGCCGGGATCTTCTGCGGGAAAACACGCTGAACCGGTGGGTATCGGGCTCCATCGGCAGCGAAGAATTGGGCGAGCGCGCCGCCGTGCTGGGCATCAATCTGTATCAGCCGGAGTATTGCGTAGTGTGTGCTGTGCGGCGCGGAAAATCTTCCCTTGCGGCGTTCCGGGCGGCCTGTCGGGAACAGTTGTCTGCCAGCTATGAAGTAAACGGCTTTTGGGACGAAAAAGGCCGCTGGGTCATGATTCTCGGCGGGCGCGATCTTTCCAGAGAGAATATTTCGGATGAAATTTCTCATGCGGCGCAGGAAAGCAATGCAGTGGATGCAGTTCGTGTTGCCATTGGCACATCTGTCAAGGAAACCGATCTGCTCCACATGAGCTACCTGAACGCCTGCGACACCATCGACATGAATGATCTTTCGGACAGCCCGGTGCTGCTGAAAGAGGAAACCGACACGCTCGGCATTGATGCCGACCTGTTGGCGGAGGAAGTGCGCATCCTGTATTATCTGCCGGACCAGAACATCCGGGACACCGGTTATCGCCACCTTGCCACCAAGCTGTACCAGCAGGATGGAAAAGATGCCCCATTGAAATCGCTGTCAAGGCTGCACAAAGGCTGTCTGCGCGTTCTGATGAGTGAGTTCCCGGCACAGGAAAATCTACGAGAAGTTCTCCGCGTTCCCACATGGACACCGGAAAAACAGCACTCGGAGAGCGACTTTGCCCGTGCGGTGGAAGATATGCTCGTGACCGGGCGGCAGGCATTTATGAAATGCCTTGCCGAACTCAGCCCCATCGTTCAGGTCGCTTTGCACTATATACATGACAGCGTGATGGAGGGCGCGGGCATTTCCATCAAGGACTTTTGTGCGAAGAACGGCATGAACCCTGCCTATCTCGGCCATTTGTTCAAAAAGGAAACGGGAACATTTTTCAATGATTATTTGATGCAGTGCCGTATCAACCAGTCCATCATCCTGCTGCGCAACCCCAACCGAAAAATCAAGGACATTGCGGAAGAAGTCGGCTTTGCTTCGGCAAGCTACTATGTGAAGTGCTTCCGTGAAAACAAGGGAATATCACCGTCCCGCTATCGGATGGGGCTGCACATGAACGAGGGGTAAGGCCGGATGGATAAGACAACGAAGCCGATCCGTCGGCGTTGGAATATCTTTTTGCTGATTGGAGCATTCTATTGGATCATTCTGATATTGACAAGCCTTTTTGTCTGCGCTCTTTCTTATGAGCAGAAGAAGTCTGAGATTCTGGCAGATGTCAACATCCGGCTTACGCAGGTCGGCAATGCGTACCAGAACCTGACGGAGCAGTTCTGGGAGTCGTATCTTCCGATTTTTGAAAACAGGACAACCTCCTATCTCTTGCTACGTGATTATTTTGCTGTCCCGGATGATGATGGACTGACTCCGGTGGAACTGCATGACATCTCCAATGTGCTGGCACAGATTGTCGTGCGTGATGACCGCATCCAATGGATCGCGGCCTATTCATCGGTGCGAAAGGTCAATTACATCTATTATGCCGCCTCCCAAACCGGAACCGGGGTCGGGATCATGGAGGCCCTGCCTGATGATTTTCCATACATGGAACAGATGCAGCAGAAAAACAACCTGATGGAGATCTACGGAGAAATTGAAAGTGAACGCTCACAGCTCCGAAATACGATTGCGGTCGCGGGCGGCACTCCTGCTCTCACAAAGGGTGTTCTGTTGTTTGGCTATGGAATCAGCCAGATCCAGCAGTTTGCGGAAGAAAACCTGCCTCTGGAAAGTCTGCAATTTGAGATCATCAGCAACGAAGGGCGGCTTTTGTACCATTCGGGCGAGGAACACATCGAACTTCCAGAGGAAATATTTCAGGCCGGCAGCGGCGTATTCCAGACAGATACCGGAAAATGGTATGCCATGGTCGATCCATTCACCACACGTGGCGGCACGGTTTACTACACGATCGACTGGAAAGAACTGTTTTTGAAATCGAACGCCAGCACGCCGCAACTTCTGACGGCGATTTTGCAGCTCTCTGCGCTGAGTATCCTTGTGCTTTGTCTGGTCATGCGAACGATTCAACGTGAGGCGCGCCGCATCCGGGATGGACTGGATGCGCTGGGCCAGAACCAGCTGGATTACCGCATCGGAGGAAACTTTTATCAGGCTGCATTTGCCGACATTGCCCATTCCATCAATAAAATGGCCGAAAGCCTGAAAGAGAACATCGACAAGGCATATTACTACCAGCTGAAACACAAAGAAGCGGAGATGCAGGAGCTTCAGGCGAAATTCAATCCGCACTTTCTCTACAATTCGCTGGATGTGTTCCGTGCCCGCTGCTACGAAAACGGGGATGATGAAACGGCAGAACTGATCGCGCAGACCGCATCCGTTTTCCGCGGCTTCATCGGTGCGCAGACCTTTATTCCATTGCAGCAGGAATTGGCGTTCAGTCAGCGGTATCTTGCAATCTACCGTGCCCGCCACAATGATGCCATGCAGATTTTATATGACATTGATAAGGAAGTCCTGCAATACGGTATCATCCGCAATGTGTTGCAGCCGTTGATCGAAAACTACTTTGCTCATGGCTTTGACCCCTCCCGGCAGGACAATATCCTGCAATTCCGTGGTTATATCCGGGATGAGGATACTTACGTTCTGACAGTAGAGGACAACGGCTTTGGCATGGAAGAAGATGCTTTGCAGGCATTGAATGCCCATTTGCAGGAGCCGATCGCCACCGAGCAGGAAAGCTATGGTCTGAAAAATCTGCACCAGCGGATACAACTATACTATGGCCCCAAGTGCGGTCTGGTGATACGGAAGAACCCGACCGGCGGTCTGATCGCTGAACTATGCGTTCTGCGAAAGAAACCCGAAGAAAATGCCGAATAAACCAAAATGGAGCTGTACGGATGAACAAAACCGTACAGCTCCATTTTGTTCGTTAGGAGAAGAATAAGATAAGCAGGCTTGTGGGTGCTTTTAAGATGCAAGTACCGAGTGCAGTTCAGTACACATCAGCAGGAACGCTCCAACACCGTGCAGATCGTTGGTGGAGCAGGGGCGGCCGCAGTAGAAGTCATAACTGCCAACGCCCGTTCCGACACAAACCTTGCCGATCAGCAAATCATTGCCTTCCCAGTTCAGGGAGCGGATCACGCCTTCGTAGCCCTTTTTAGCTGCGTCCAATGCGCTCTCGGGAAGGATCTTCTGCCGCACTGCTTTGCTGAGTGCAGCGACAAACAGACAGGTGCAGGAATTTTCCGGCCAGTTGCCCGGCTGGTCTGCCTTGTCGATCACCTGATACCACCGACCATCTGCGGATTGGTATTTCAGCAGGGAAGTCAGCAGGTCTTTGACCAGAGCACGGAGTTTGTCATAATGTGCGTCCTCCGGCTTCATCTGATCCAGAACATCCATCACGGCCACCGGCACCCAGCCAAGGCTGCGGCCCCAGTATTCCGGTGCAAGACCCGTTTCGGGGTCACACCAGTCCGCCGTTTTAGTCTCGTCCCATGCGTGACGCCACAGTCCGGTTTCCGGAACGCGGGTGTGGTCGCGCATCAGGAAGATCTCTTTTACCATAAAATCCAGCCACTCCGGGTGGTTGAACTTCCGGGCGTACTCAGCGGCAAAAGGCCCTGCCATGTACAGGCCGTCCAGCCACATCTGGCCGGTCAGGCTGACTTTATGGTACAGGCCGCCGCACTTGCACAGCGGGACATCCGGCAACTGTTTGGCAACAAACTCGATGCACTTGCGGTATTTTTCATCGCCGGTCTTTTCCAGCAGGGGGAACAGCAGGATGCCGGGCTGAATGTCGTCCAGATCGCCGTGCTTGTAGTCGTTTTTGATGCGGCCATCCTCGGTGAATACGGAATCGATCCAGTCTTTCATATAAGAGAAATAGGCTTCGTTGCCGCAGAGCTGGTAAGTTTTGTATACGCCGGAGAGGAACACACCCTGATGGTAGTGGAAATGTCCTTTCGGCGGAAGATCGGCGGCAGCGTAACGGCGTATCATGGTGTCGCAGGCGCTCTGCGCGTAGGCGAGCGGAGTGCTGGGACGCACCGCAGGATCTGTGGATTTTGTCAGCATGATAGGTTCTTCCTCCTGAATCTGAAAGCGCCCCTTTGCAGAGCGGCTTTGCATCTTTTTCTTCATTGTAACGGGCAGTTTGAAAAATGTAAATTGTAAAAATTATGGCTTGTATCATAATTTTCTGTTGTTGAAAAATGGTATTTTTTGCATGTTTGCACAAACCGTTATTTTTTACACAAGCTGAAATTTTTGTTATATACAACGGCGGAAAGCTCGATTATACTCGAAACACAACAAATCGTTCACACACGATTCACAAATCTGAAAAGGAGTTGACGCCTCAATGTCGTCCAGCAAAGCCGCTGCAGGCAAACTGCTGGAAACGGCCGGTTCGCGCCAGAAGCGCATCGAAAGTTTCAAGTTGTTCCTGCTCATCCTCCCGTGTCTCGCACTCGTGTTCGTATTCCACTATATGCCCCTGTGGGGCTGGGTCTACGCATTCTTTCAGTACAAGCCTGGCATGTCGCTGGCAAACTGCAAGTTTGTAGGCTTCCAGAATTTCACCAACCTGTTTGGCAACCCCATCATGCGCGAGAATCTGTTCCGGGTGCTGCGCAACACGCTAGGCATCCAGTGCATCAACTACCTGCTCATGCCGCTGCCTATGCTGTTTGCCATCTTCCTGAGCGAGATCAAGAGCACCCGCTTCCAGAAATGTGTGCAGACCCTTACCACGCTGCCGCACTTCATCAGCTGGGTCATCATGTTCTCCCTGATGTCCAGCCTGTTTGGCTCCTCTGGTCTGGTTAACTCCCTGATGAGCAAGTTCGGCGCAGAAATGACCGTGAACATCCTTACCACCGATAAGCACGTCTGGCTCATTCAGGCACTGCTTTACACATGGAAAAACCTCGGCTGGAATGCTATCATTTACTTTGCAGCCATCACCGGTCTGGATCAGGAAGTGAACGAGGCCGCCATGATCGACGGCGCAAGCCGCTGGCAGCGCATCCTGCACATCACGATCCCTCTGCTGATGCCCACCTTCTTCGTGCTGCTGATCATGAGCATCGGCAACTTCCTGAACTCCGGCATCGACCAGTACCTGGCCTTCTGCAACGCACTGAACAAGGAACATATTGAAGTTCTGGACCTGTACGTTTACAATCTGGGTATCGGCAGCGGTCAGATCTCCTTCTCGGTCGCCGTGGGCGTGATGAAATCGGTTATTGCACTGATCCTGTTCACCTTTGCCAACACTGCCTCGAAGAAGATCCGCGGCACCAGCGTGTTCTGATCGAAAGGAGAATTGATTGCTATGACAGCCACCCGGCAAAAAATCAAGCAGCCCCCCAAACGCCGCATCAAGATGAGCACCGAAGATAAAATTTACAACATCATCGGCCTCATTGTGTTCACTATCATCACATTGATCTGCGTGTATCCGTTCTATTATCTGATGATCTGCACGATCAGCGAGCAGAAGGCCGTAGACCTGAACCAGATCATCCTGCTGCCCAGAGGCATCAACTTTGACAACTACATTGAAATCTTCAAAATCCAGAATCTGGGCAATGCAGCCTTTATCTCGGTCGCTCGCACGGTGCTGACCACCGCCATCAGTCTGGTGCTTACCAGCTACATGGCGTACTTCTTCACCAAGGAGAACATGTGGAAACGCAAGTTCTGGTACCGTTTTACGGTCGTTACGATGTATTTCTCCGCCGGTATGATCCCGGTCTACCTGAACAACCGTATGCTGGGCCTTGTCAACAGCTTCTGGGTCTACGTCATTCCGTCCTGCCTGTCCGTGTACAACATGGTTCTGGTCAAGACCAACATCGAAGCCATGAGCCCGGAGCTGGAAGAATCTGCGTATCTGGATGGTGCCGGTTACATGACCCGTTTCTTCAAGATCGTGATGCCGCTTCAGACTCCTATCCTTGCAACAATCTCTCTGTTCACCGCCGTGAACCAGTGGAACGACTTCTTCACCACCAAGCTGTATATCACCAATACCAAGCTTTACACGCTGCAGTATCTGCTGTATGAGCTGCTGCAGCAGGTCACCGCTGCGGCGGAGCAGATCTCCGGCGAGAACCCCTTTGCGACCATTACCCCCACCGGCATCCGTCTGACCCTGACCGCTGTGGTCGTCATCCCCATCCTGTGCGTCTACCCCTTTGTGCAGAAGTTCTACGTCAAGGGCCTGATGGTCGGTGCCGTCAAGGGCTAAAGCAGTTCCAGATGAATTGAAAAAACAATTTCTTATAAAAATACAAGAAAAGGAGAACCTCTTATGAAAAAGATTTCGCGTCGTAATTTCCTCAAAACCTGCGCCATTGCGGGTTCGGCAGCTGCCCTGACCGCCTGCGGCGGCTCTTCCAGCACGACTTCTGGCAGCGCAGGAAATACCTCCGGTTCCGCTTCCAGCGGCCCGCAGACCATTACTTTCTATCCCCGTGATGCAAACGTATCCAGCGGTCTGGTTGGCGGCTTCAAGGGCGAGTATTTCGCTTCCCGTGGCTTCAATCTGGACATCTGGGCTTACTCGGATGAAAAGACCAACGCCATCCTTGCCAGCGGCGACCTGCCGGATGTGATGTTCATCCCCGAACAGAGTCTGGACATCATGGTGCAGGGCGGTATGCTGCTGAATCTGGACGATTATCTGGATCAGATGCCCCATGTCAACAGCTCTGAGAAGATCGAGAAGTCCCTGAACTTTGCCCGCAAGTTCAAGAGCGCCGGCACCGGCGGCCTGTACGGCATCCCCTGCGAGTGCGGCGACACCTACGTCAAGTACAGCTGGATTAACTCTACTGAGCGCAACGCCCTGCGCCTGCGCTGGGACACCTATGAAGAGATCGGTGCACCGGAGATCAAGGACTTTGACGACCTGATCGACGTTATGGAGCAGATGCAGAAAGCTCGACCCACCGCAGAGGACGGCACTCCCTGCTTCGGCACCATCCTGAACAACGGTTCTGACTCCAGCTTCTGGGCCTGCATGGTCCTGTGGTACCGCTGGCAGGGCTACTTCGAGCATCAGCTGCCCTACCTGCTGGAAGCCGATATGTATAACGGCGAGTACCACTCCATTCTGGATAAGGATAGCTTGTATTACAAGGGCCTGAAATGGTATAACAAGGTCTACCGCCGCGGCCTGATGGACCCGGACAGCATCAACAATGACCGTCCCACCCAGAAGGTCAAGGTGGACGGCGGCTACGCCCAGATCCCCTCCGGCTACCTGCCGGGCTGGGCACCCACCTATCTGGAATATCACATCCCCGGCACAAAGGTCTTCTATGCACCGGTCACCACCTACGGCGACAGCCGCTACCTGATCGGCATCAACGCAAACACCAAGAATGTGGAAGCGTGCCTTGCTTATCTGGATATGCTGGCAGATCCCGAAGCATACCTGAACATCATTCAGGGTCCGGACGGAGAGTTCTGGTACAGCGATGATCAGGGTAACGCTTACCTGACCGAGGCCGGTACCAAGTGGTTTGAGGACGGCCACAACGATTCCTCTGGATTCACCCTGTCCAACGGCGAGACTCTGGAAATGTGGAACTCTCCGTTCCTGGCCCGCAACGGAACCCTGACCCGTTTCGGCGACGGCAAGGGCGGCTACCGCACCGCTTCCATTCTGGGCTGGACCGAGTTCAGCGAGATCGGCACTTCTTCCAAGGTGTTCGACCAGTGGCGTGCAACCACCGGCCACGAGAACTGGAAGGAATGGCTGGGCGATGATTACTCTGGCGAAAGCCCCCTGCAGGATGTGTTCAGCTTTACCAGCCTGCCGGACGACAATATGCAGCTGATGATCGATGCAATCAAGGACAAGGTCACCACTGCAAGCTGGAAGATGGTCTACTCATCTTCCGACAGCGAGTTCGATACACTGTGGGATCAGATGGTTGCTGACTGCAACGGTCTGGATGCCAACAGTATCATGGAATGGCGTCTGGCTGACCTCGAAAATGCAAAGCAGATCCGCGATTCTCTGTAAAAATCATAGCGGACGCAAACTCCGGTCTGCATGATCCCCCGCCGACGGAGTTGAGAGCTGATAACACAGAAGCCGTGTTCCGCAGTCTTTTGCGGGACACGGCTTCTTCTTTTACAAAGCAAATTTATGATACAGAATAAAGCATCTGCGCGTCAGACTGATATGACGCATGGCTCGATCCTTGGCTGCACCCTGCGTTTTGCGCTGCCGATTTGCGCCGGCAGCATTCTCCAGCAGATGTACAGCACGGTGGATACGCTGGTCATCGGCAATTACTGTGATTCGGCGGCGCTGGCGGCAGTTTCCACCAGCTCACAGCCGCTGGAAATTCTTTTGTGTATCTTTCTTGGCATTGGCTCCGGCATTTCCATCCTTGTTTCGCAGGCCTGCGGAGCATCCGATCAGGCCACACTGAAAAAACTGCTCAGGGCAGCAGTATTCTTTCTCTATGCGGCGGCAGTTCCGCTTACGGCTCTGGGGCTTGTATTGGGGCCGCTTCTCCTGAAGCTGATGCAGGTTCCGCCGGATGCTCTGCCCTACGCAGTGCAGTATCTGCGGATCATTACGGTCGGCATTCTTGGCAATATGGGCTACAATTTCAATGCGGGGATCCTGCGGGGGCTGGGCAACAGCAGTTCCTCGCTGATGCTCCTGCTGGTATCCTGTGTGGTCAACATTGTGCTGGATCTGTTTTTTGTGGCAAAGCTGGGGATGGGCGTCTATGGCGTGGCATGGGCGACTGTGGCTGCGCAGGTGCTTTCGTGGCTGTGCAGCATCTGGTACATCCGCCGCTATGCCCCGGAACTGGAATTTCCACTTCTGCCCCGTCAGTTTGATAAAACGACCCTGCGGAAAATGATAAAGATCGGCCTGCCGCTCGGAATGAACACGGCGCTCTATTCCACCGGGCACCTGATTTTGCAGGTTTTGTTTAACCTTCAGGGTTCCACCTTTGTTGCCGGGTGTTCGGTGGCCGGAAAGATCACCAGCATTGCAAACATTGCAATTACTTCGCTTTCCTCAACCATGACGGTGTTCTCCGGTCAAAACCTTGGCGCAGAAAATCATCGCCGTCTGTGCCGTGGTGCATGGCTGATTCCGTTGTGTGCCGGAACGATCACGTTCTCTGCCGGAATCCTCGTTACGATTTTCTGCAACCCGCTTCTTGCACTCTTTACCCGGGATGCCGCCGTTCTTGACTTTGCAATGCGCTATATTCATATCGTGCTTCCATTTACATGGATGTATGCGGTGATGAACGTCATCATGTGCTTTTCCAACGGCATTGGCGAGATCAAGTATCCGACCACCGTAAATCTTTTCATTCTGTGGGGTGTGCGGATACCGGTCGCATACCTGCTTTCACAGATCGGCTATGGCGGCTATGCAATGGCCAGCGTGCCGCTGAGCTTTCTTTCAGGGATGATCCTGATGCTGTTCTATTTTCGTACAAAACGATGGGCCGAACTTCGTGCCCTTGCAAAAAATGAACCATAGGAGGTTCGTATGGAGTTACTGACACTGCTTTCCAAGCCCTCGCGGGAGTTTACCCCCATTCCGTTCTGGTTTTTGAACGGCAATCTGACCCATGATGAGATTCGCCGCCAGCTGAACGATTTTAATGCGCACGGCGTTTCCGGCGTGGTGCTGCATCCACGCATCGGCCTTGCAAAACGCATCCGCTACCTTTCCAAAGAATACTTTTCCTACATCCGCACGGCGGTCAAGGAAGCCGCTGCGCTGAACATGACCGTGGTTCTGTACGATGAGGGAATGTACCCCTCCGGTTCTGCAAACGGCATGGTCACGGCCGGCCGTCCCGATTTAGTCAGTCAGGGCATCACACTGGTGAGCAAGAGCCAGCCGGGAGATGAAGTCCTCGCGGAGACTCCGAAGGGAGTTTTGGTGGTACGCAGGAGCGGCGGCACCATCCGCGGCATCCACTGGGGCGAAGATGACGGCGAGCCGAACGCCCCGGAAAGTGCGGATATTCTGAACCCGGAGGTCGTGCAGCGATTCATCGGCCTGACCCACGATGCCTATTACCGCGAACTGAAAGAATACTTCGGCAATACCATCATTGGCTTCTTCACCGATGAACCCAGCATTCTGGGACGGAACGTGGAGAAGATGTTCCCTTGGACGAAGGGATTTGCCCAGCTGTTCACCGAAGCTGGCGGTAAGCTGGAAAATCTGACCGCACTGTTTGAGAAAACCGAAAATGCGGATACGCAGCTTTACAATCAGATGATCCTTGACCGGGAAGGCGGCGTTTACTATGCGGCACTTTCCGGCTGGTGCGAACAGCACAGCATCTGCCTGATGGGACACCCTCACCAGAGTGATGATATCGAGGTAGAGAAATATTTCGGCATCCCCGGTCAGGATTTGTGCCTGCGCTGGATTGCACCGGAAAAAGACTGCCTTGTGGGGTTGGATTCCACGCTTGGCAAGTGCAGCGCGGATGCTGCCCGCCTGATGCACCGCCGCCGCAACTCCAACGAGTGCTTTGGAGCCTGCAATAAGGATAATAATCCATGGCAGCTTTCCGGCGGGGACATCAAGTGGTACACGGACTGGCTGGCCGTACGCGGCGTCAACCTGTTCATTCCTCACGCGTTCTATTACAGCATTGTCGGCAAGCGAAAGGATGAACGTCCGCCAGATGTTGGCCCCAACAGCAACTGGTGGAAGCATTATAAGCTGTGGTCTACCTATATGCGGCGGCTGTCCTGCCTGATGACCGACACAACGGCCATCCTGCCAGTGGCAGTGCTGTGCCGCAATCGTGCGCTGGAACCGGAAGCCGTCCGCTCGCTCTATGAGCAGCAGGTCGGTTTTCAGTATTTGCCAGAAAGCGTCTGGAACGAATGCAACGTGCAGGATGGAAAGCTGCTCTGCCGTGGCATGGAGTTCTCGGCCGTCATCGACCCGGAACAGCGGTTCCCCAATGCACTCGCTCTCCCGAACGATCTTTCGCAGCTTGCGGACCTCCAGTGCAGCCCGGCAGTACCGAAGCTGCGCAGTGCGCATTTCCTGCGGGCAGGCAGCGAGTGCTGGTTCCTTGTGAACGAGGGCAACACCGACCTCCATACCATCATCACCTTGCCCACCACAAAAAAGGTGGGGCAGTATGACCTGTGGAGCGGAAAAGCAGCCCGTGCGCAGGCACAGAATTTTGAACTGAACCTGCCCAGCCGTAGCAGTCTGCTGCTGTTCACCTGTGAGGCGGCAGACTTTGCCGCGCTGCCGGAACAGCCGAAACCGCTGCAACTGCCGCTGCCGGAGTTCACGCTGAAAAAAGTCGATGGCATTCAGGTCAAAAAGACCTACAACGCTGAGATGGAATGCAGCTCAGAACAGGCAAACGCAGATTATCCGCTGCTGGAAATTGACGCCGAGGAAATGGCAGAACTTTGGGTCAATGGGAAGCTTGCCGGTGTTTCGTTCTGGAACAAGCATCGATTTGATTTGAAAGGACTGCTCCATCCGGGCTGCAATGCGTTCAAGCTGGTCGTGACCGGTAGTCTGGCGAACCGCTATGGCAAGCGCGCAGTTCCGTATGGTTTGCAGGAGGTTTCTGTATGAGTTTGAAAAATATTTATACCTGTTTCCCCGGCGGCACAACAACACGTTTGGAATGAGGAATTGGCCATGAAGCATAAACTTGAGTTTTTTCCGGATGGAACGCCCATTGATGATTGGTTCTATGATACAACAGCCCCGGAACTTTCCTCGCTGGGAAAGCCTTACCTGCTGACAGACTACGGCATCCTGCCGGATGGTCAGCTGCATACGAAAGAAATGCAGTCTGTGATCGATCTTGCCGCCAAAGAGGGCGGCGGCGTGCTGGTCGTCCCGGCTGGCATCTACCACACGGGTGCGCTGCACTTCAAACAGGGCGTGAATCTGTATGTGGCACAGGGCGGCACCTTGATGGGCAGTGATAACATTGCAGATTATGACCTCTGCGAAACACGCATGGAAGGGCAGAACTGCATCTACTTCTCGGCCCTCATCAATGCCGACGGCGTGGATGGCTTTACCATCAGCGGCCCCGGCACAATCGACGGCAACGGTATGCGCTCTTGGCGGGCGTTCTGGCTGCGCCGCAAGTGGAACCCCAAATGCACGAACAAGGATGAGCAGCGTCCGCGGCTGGTGTTCATCTCCAACAGCAAGAATGTGACGTTTGCCAACATCACCCTGCAAAATTCACACTTCTGGACAAGTCATCTGTACCGCTGCGACCATGTGAAATACCTGAACTGCCGCATTTTCTCTCCGGCCCATCCTGTTCCTGCTCCCAGTACCGATGCCATCGACATTGATGTCTGCACGAATGTGCTGGTCAAAAACTGCTATCTGGAAGTGAACGATGATTCCGTTGTGCTGAAAGGCGGTAAGGGCCCGTGGGCAGATACCGCACCTGAAAATGGTACCAACGAGCGGATTCTGGTGGAGGACTGCCACTACGGTTTCTGCCACGGCTGTCTGACCTGCGGCTCGGAGTCCATGCACGACCGCAATATCCTGATTCGCCGCCTGAAAGTAGACCATGCCTGCAATCTGCTCTGGCTGAAAATGCGTCCGGATACCCCGCAGCACTACGAGTATATCACGATGCAGCAGGTGGATGCGGTCGTGGACAGCTTTGTCAATATCAACCCATGGACACAGTTCTACGATTTGGAAGACCGCAAAGACATTCCGCTTTCTTATGCAGACCATATTACGGTGGAGGATTGCCGCTGTGACTGCCGCGAATATTTCAATGTAAAACCGGAACCGATACAGTATCGGCTGTCGGACTTCACGTTCCGGGATCTGAAAATTCGTACAGCAGAAAATTCCTTTGACCCTGCCGCAGTGGAAGGTATGATCTGCGAAAACTGTACTATTTCCGCTCTGGATACCGCACCGGATATCAATTACATTCTACCTGTATCACATACCATTGAGAAAGCACAATGAAATCAGAAACACTTACAATTTCTTTGGAAAAGAGCACACAGGATTCCATCCCGTTTTATAGCCCAAGCCAGCCTTTTGGCTTCGTGGACGAAGCTGCCCACAACGCACAGCCGAGTTTGAATATCTTTGAACTGAACAGTGGATTCAATGTACCTTATTGGTACGCATCGGAACCGATCACACAAATCCAGCAGGACGAGAACGGCTGCTTTCTGGATTCCGATGCACTGGTGCAGACTTTGTGGGAAAAGGATGGCGCAGTCCAACCGCCGCAGCGGTTCGTTCCGCTCTGCTTCAAAGCGGCTGTCCCTCACGCCGGAAATTATCGCGTGAAACTTACTCTGACCGCCCGTGCGGAGGAAGAACAGCTTCTGATTTTCCACGGGTGCCGGTGCCTTGCGTGGAAAGGCTCTGTGCGGCAGGGCGCAGTTTTGTCCATCTGTTTTTCTGTCAATGCTTCGCCCATCATTCCCAATGGAAAAACAGCGGCTTTTGAGAAAAATACGCTGGACATTGCAGTCGTTGGCCATTGCCCGGCACTGGACTTTGTTTCCATCACCCCCATCGAAGTCCCCACGATCTACCTTGCCGGAGATTCCACGATGGCGGACTACGGTGCAGAATACCCCTACCACCCGGCAGCGTGTTATGGAGGCTGGGGACAGGCTCTGGACTTGTATCTGGACGGCAGTGTTACGGTCTGCAACCACGCACACAACGGACGTTCTACCGAAACATTCCGTAACGAGGGGCATTTTGACCTTATTCAGAAGCAGCTGAGACCCGGCGATTTTGTGGTGATCCAGTTCGGACACAACGACCAGAAGCATCCGCATTTACAGGCATACAACGGCTACCCGGAAAATCTGCGCCGGTTCATTGCGGAAATTCGCGCAAAAAAAGCCCTGCCCATTCTTGCAACGCCGATCGCGCGCAATGTATGGACAGAGCAAAACGGAAAACTTACTTATAACGATCTCCTGCACGACCACGCACAGGCGTGTATCGCACTGGGCAAAGAGTTAAACGTGCCTGTGCTGGATCTGCATCAGGCAGCCATGGATGAGATCATCCGGCTGGGGCGGGATGCTTCCAAAATCTACTATCATCAGGGCGATTGGACGCACACCAACGATTATGGTGCTGTCCGTGCTGCCGGGTATGCAGCAGATGAACTACGTTCGCTGGGGGAGGCTTTCCCGGATTATCTGCCGTTGATTCAGACAGTGTCGGCATCCAGTGAGCCGTGGAAACCGGAAGCCGCGCTGCTGTTGGAAAAGCCTGCGCGTCTGGCCGGAGTAAAAGACCCCAACGGCACAGAAGAAGAAACCGCCGCACAAGACCATCAGGCCGAAAAAGACGGCGGCGATGCGCTGGCACGGCTGCTGGCAGCGGTACAGAGTGCCTGTGGGCAGAGCGTTTAATCCTGTTCTGGATTTCCGGCACTTTTCAGCGCGCTCTTGCGATATTGTAGGGGGCTTTGTCCGGTCGCCTTTACAAACCGGGTAGAAAAATTGCTGGCATCGCCAAAACCAACTTCTTGTGCGATCTCGCTGACGCTGTGGTCGGTGAGAACAAGCAACTCCTTTGCCTGTGTGATGCGGAAGTTGACGAGGTAGTTGTAAGGCGTTGTGCCCATATAACGCCGGAACAGCCGCAGAAAATAACTCTTGCTCATGTGGGCATCCGCCAGCAGGTCGGCAAGGGAAAGCTCCTTCTGGTAATTTTTACGCAGGGTTTCCACAGCATGCAAGATCACCTGCCGTGCGCTGGTGGCTTCGGCTTCGGCAAGAATGCTCTGTGCGCACAGGGCAAGCATTTCATGGAGAGCCAACCCGGTCTGCACCATGCTGTCCACGGTGCTGCGCTCCATCTGCGCTAAAATCGTTTCAAAAAATTCCTGCATCTTGACCCCGGTGATCTGCACCGGGGTCAGTTTTTTGCCCGGAAACAGCAGCGGCTCCATGGCGGCGACCCCTGCACCGTCCAGATGAACCCAATAATGGTGCCAGCAGCTTTGCCCCGGTGCGGTGCAGTAGCTCTGCGGGGTGCGGCAGTTGAGGAGCAATGCTTGCCCGGTGCTGAGCGTGACATGGATTCCATCCTGCTCGATCAGTCCTGCTCCGCGCAGGGTATAAAACAGAATGTAGCTTTCCTTATCGGTGCGGGCGGTGGAAAAATGCTGCTGAGCGTAGAACACACCTGCTTCGGTGCAGTAATAGGGTTGTGTCAGCTCGGCTTCGCTGGGTGTTGTGCGTTTCCATACGCTTTCCGGGGTCACATCCATGTTATAAGTCAGCATTTTCCGATTCCTCTCTTTCTGATTTTAGTATAGCGCACACGCCTTTTTAGAGCAAGAGTAGACTTTTCACAAAAAATAGGGGACTTTTTCGGATAGAATTTTATAAAAGCAATCAGTATACTAATGAAAGGAAAGTTTGTTATCTTTCTGCCAATCTGAGCGATTGCAGCAAAAGAGAAGTGTCAATTTGGAGGTTTTGTATTATGGCCGATCGTATTGTTCTGAATACCATCTCCTACCACGGTCACGGCGCTATCGAGAACATCGTTCCCGAGCTGACCGCCCGCGGCTACAAGAAGGCTTTCGTCTGCTCTGACCCCGACCTGATCAAGTTCGGTGTCACCAAGAAGGTCACCGACCTGCTGGATGCTGCCGGTTTTGCTTACAGCGTGTACAGCGAGATCAAGCCCAATCCCACCATCGCTAATGTGCAGGACGGCGTGGCTGCGTTCAAGGCCGCAGAAGCTGACTGCATCGTGACCATCGGCGGCGGCTCCTCCATGGATACCGCAAAGGCCATCGGCATTATCATCAATAACCCCGAATTCGCCGATGTCCGCTCTCTGGAGGGTGTGGCTCCCACCAAGAAGCACGCCGTGTTCACCATTGCCGTGCCCACCACTGCCGGCACCGCTGCTGAAGTTACCATCAACTACGTCATCACCGATGTGGAAAAGAAGCGCAAGTTCGTCTGCGTCGATACCAATGACATTCCGGAAATTGCAGTCGTTGACCCCGATATGATGGCTTCCATGCCCAAGGGCCTGACTGCTGCCACCGGCATGGACGCTCTGACCCACGCCATTGAGGGCTACATCACCAAGGGCCACTGCACCATTTCCGATATGTTCCATCTGGAAGCTATTAAGCTGATCAGCGAGAATCTGCGCGGTGCTGTCCAGAATACCCCGGAGGGCCGTGAGGGTATGGCTCTGGGCGAGTACATTGCCGGTATGGGCTTCTCCAACGTGGGTCTGGGCATTGTTCACTCCATGGCACACGGCCTGTCCGCTCTGTACGACACCCCGCACGGTGTGGCCTGCGCCATCCTACTGCCGGTTGGTCTGGAGTACAACAAGACCATCGCTGGCGAGCGTTACCGTGCTGTCGGCAAGGCCATGGGCGTGAAGAGCATCGACGAGATGAACGACGCACAGGCCGCTGATGCTACCATCGCCGCTGTCAAGCAGCTGTCTGCTGACGTTGGCATCCCCACCAATCTGAAGGGTATCCTGAAGGAAGAGGACATCCAGTTCCTCGCTGAATCTGCCTTTGCAGACGCTTGCCGCCCCGGTAATCCCCGCGACACCAGCGTGGAAGAGATCGTTGAGCTGTATAAGAGCCAGCTGTAAGCTTCTACATCACCGCTTTGCTTAAATTCCCCGTTTCTTCTTCATTACCTCATCATGCAAAAAGGCTGGAATGCTCCTTCCATACGGAGCGTTCCGGCTTTTTTGCTTATGTTGGACGATTTTCAAAATGGGAGAGTGGACTTTTCACAAAAAATGCGTCACCTTTGCCGATGGAATCACGGCGGAAGAACCCGTATACTTAGGTCAAAGAATCCACACAGGAGGCGCATTATGCAAAAGAACTATCTTGCTATCGACATTGGTGCATCCAGCGGGCGGCACATTGTCGGATGGATGGAGAACGGCGTTCTCTGCACCGAAGAAGTGTACCGGTTCCCGAACAGCGTCCAGCGGGTAGACGGTCATCTGGAATGGGACATCGACAGTCTGTTTACCAATGTGAAGCAGGGCATCCGGGAAGCCTTTGCAAGGCACCCGGAAATTGAGAGCCTTTCCATTGATACATGGGCGGTGGACTATGTGCTTTTAAAGAATGACAAGCCCCTCTACCCTGTCTACGCCTACCGGGACGACCGGACGCATGCAGCAATCCCCGAAGTCCACAGCATTCTGCCCTTTGCGCAGCTCTACCAGTGCACCGGCATCCAGTTCCAGCCCTTCAACAGCATTTATCAGCTGTATGCCGACAAAAAAGCCGGGCGGCTGGCGCAGGCCGAGGACTTTTTAATGATCCCGGAATACCTGCTGTGGAAGCTGTGCGGCGTAAAGGCGCGGGAGTACACCAACGCCACCTCCACCGGGCTCGTAAACGCCCAGACCGGGGAGTACGACCCGGAGATCTTGCAGGCGCTGGGCTTGCCGGAAACGATGTTCCCCAAGCTGACCGCACCCGGCACGGTTCTGGGTGCGCTGCTGCCCGACATTGCCGCCGAGGTGGGCGGGCAGACCAAGGTAGTGCTGTGCGCCACCCACGACACCGCCAGCGCGGTGGAGGGCATCCCCATGGAACAGGGGGATGCGCCGTTCCTTTCCTCCGGTACATGGAGTCTGCTGGGGGTCAAGCTGGCAAAGCCCATCACCAGCCCGGAGAGCCGCCGCGCCAACTTTACCAACGAGGGCGGCGTAGGGTACATCCGCTACCTGAAAAACATCATGGGTCTGTGGATCATCCAGTGTGTGCAAAAACAGCTGGGCATCTCCTTTGCCGAGATGGTGGAGCTGGCCAAGACCAGCACCTACACCCGCATTTTTGATGTGAATGCGGCCCGCTTCTCCGCCCCGCAGGATATGCGCGCAGAGATCAGAGCCGCCCTTGCCGAGACCGGCGAAGCCCCTGCCACGGATGCCGACCTTATCAACAGCATCTATCATTCGCTGGCGTACTGCTACGGCGAAGCCTATCGTGAGATGGAAGCTGTGACCGAGCAGCACTGGGATAAGCTGTACATCGCAGGCGGTGGCGCAAAGAACGCCACCCTGAACGAGCTGACCGCCCATTATACCGGAAAACAGGTGGTGGCGCTGCCCATCGAGGCAACCGCCATCGGCAATTTGAAGATCCAGATGAACATTCAATAAGGAGGATTTCCTATGCTCGTTGAAACCAAAGCCCGTGTTGGCGTGTTTGCCATTGCTCTGGGTGCGTATCTGCCCCAGTTCCCGACCCTTGTGCCCGAATTTGAGCAGCAGTACGCCGACTTTAAAAAGACCATCCCCAACACCGTGGAAATCGTGGACGGCGGCATCGTCACCACCAAGGAACTTTCTATGGCAGCGGGCGACAAGTTCCGCGCCGCAGATGTGGATCTGGTCATTTTGCAGCTGCTGACCTACGCCACCTCTTACAATATGCTGCCTGCCGTGCGCGACCTGAACGTACCCGTGGTACTGGTGAATGTCCAGAAGAAGAAAGCCCCGGACTACGCCAATACCGACACCCCCACCTGGCTGGGCGAACTGTACGCCTGCGGTGCCGTGGGCGAGATGGTGGCCGACTTGGAGCGCGCTGGCAAGCGTCACGCTGTCATCACCGGTGTTGTCGAGGGCGGCGACCCGCAGGTGCAGGCCGAGATCGAGGACTGGTGCCGTGCCGCACAGGTGCGCCGCCGCTTCCGCGACACCAATCTGGCGCAGATCGGCCGTCCGTACCCCGGCATGATGGACTTGTACATCGACGAAACCAACCTGTACAACCGGATGTTCCTCTACACCAAGCAGTTCGACTGGGAGAAGATGTGGGCCATCGCCGACAACATCACCGATGAAGCTGCCATCCGCACCAAGGCACAGGATATTCTGGACACCTTCGATATCGAGGGCGGCGGCACCATTGAAAAGGTCTGGGACATGGCGAAGTATGTCGTGGCCTTTGAACAGTGGGTCAAGGATGAGAAGATCGCGTTCATCGCATCCCACTACGATGGTTTTGCACAGGGCAAGGCCGGTGTGCTGGACAGCATGCTGATTCCGGCGTTCTCCATGCTCATCAAGCAGGGCGTGGCCTGCGCCGTGGAAGGCGATATCAAGGTTTCCATGGCCATGAGCATCCTCAAGACCATTGCAGGCTGCGGCCAGCTGAGCGAGATGTACTCCATCGACTTTGACGAGGATATCTGCATCATCGGCCACTCCGGTTCCGGCGATGCCGACATTTCCGAGAAGAAGCCCACCATGAAGATCGTGCCCGTGTTCCACGGCAAGACCGGCGGCGGCTACCTGACCCAGTTCTACCCCCACCTTGGCCCTGTGACCTATCTGGGCATCACGCAGGACAAGGACGGTCACTTCAAGTTCGTGGTGGCTGAGGGCGTCAACGAACCCGGCCCCATCTTCACCTTTGGCGACACCAATATGCGCACCCGCTTTACCTGCGGCGCACGGGAGTTCTGCAACCGCTGGAGCGAGGCTGGCCCCACCCACCACATGGCTGCGGCTACCGGCCGTCACATCGACACCATTCTGAAAGTAGCAAAAATCTTCGATGTTCCTGTGGACATCATTACGCGATAAAACAACTGAAACAAGCGAAAAAGAGAGGTATTTATCATGGGTATTCTGGATATTGAGATCGTAAAAGGCTTTATGCGGATGTGCAACGATGGCTGGCTGCAGGGCTGGCACGAGCGCAACGGCGGCAACCTGACCTACCGCATGAAGGAGGAGGAAGTGGCGCAGTGCCGTCCCTTCTTCAACGCACAGCCCCGGGAGTGGGTGAACATGGGGGTGCAGGCCGATAATCTGGCCGGGGAGTATTTCATCACCACCGGCTCGGGCAAGTTCTTCCGCAACGTAGAGCCGGACTCTGTTCACAGCATCGGCATTGTGGAGATCAACGACAAGGGCGACAGCTGGCGCATTGTCTGGGGCTTGGAGGGCGGCGCAAAGCCCACCAGTGAGTTCCCCAGCCACTTTATGAATCACAGTGTCCGCAAGGCCGCCACCAATGGCGCAAACCGTGTCATCTACCACTGCCACGCCACCAACGTGATTGCCCTGACCTACATCCTACCCCTGACCGACCGGGACTTCACCCGTGCGTTGTGGCAGAGCGCCACCGAGTGCCCGGTGGTGTTCCCGGAGGGCGTTGGCGTCTGCCCGTGGATGGTGCCCGGCGGTGCAGATATTGCCATGGCCACCAGTGAGCTGATGAAAACCTATCAGGCTGCCATCTGGGCACAGCACGGTCTGTTTGCCTCCGGCCCGGACTTTGACATCACCTTTGGCCTTGCCCACACCATTGAGAAGAGCGCCGAAATTTACGTCAAGGTGCTCTCCATGGGCGGCGGCATCATCCGGCAGACCATCACCGACGACGACCTGCGCGCCATTGCCCGCGACTTTGGCGTGACCCTGAACGAGAAGTTCCTCAACTAAGGAGCAGAACATGGAGCACATGGCATGGAAAGGCCGCATCAAGCCCGGTTGCAAGGCCGAATACCAGAAGCGTCACACAGAGATCTGGCCGGAAATGGTGCAAGTATTGAAAGATGCCGGCATCTGCAATTACAGCATCTTTTACTGCAACGATGAACTGTTTGGCTACTATGAGTGCGAAAAGGGCGTTGCCTACGCCGAGAAAATGCAGGCCGAAAGCCCGGTCGTTGACCGCTGGAACGAGTTCATGAAGGACATTTTGGAACTGGAAATGGACCCTGTGACCGGCGCACAGCCAAAGCTGGAGCAGGTGTTCCGGCTGAACTGAGCGGCAGCCTTTTATAAAAGAAACATGTCAAGAGCCATCCAACTGATATGCTACCCCTAGAGTAGACAGAGTAAAAACAAAACTCTGAATACTTTGGGGGTATTTTCATGTCAAGGAAGAATAAAAGCTATCCAGCAGAATTGAAATATCAGGCAGTAGCAGATTATCTGAGCGGTGCAGGTTCGCTTCGGGCTATCTGTAAAAAGTACAAAATCGGGAACAAAAAGCGACTTCAAGACTGGATAAAGTTGTATAATAGTCATAAGGAACTGAAATGTCACACAGGAGGCAGCCGTATGACCAAAGGAAGAGATACAACTTACGAGGAACGAATCGCGCCCGTTCATGAGTGCATTGAGAATGGCTACAACTACACCGGGATTGCGCAGAAACACAAAGTCGGTTATCAGCAGATCTACACATGGGTGCAGAAGTACAAAAAGGATGGAGAAGAGGGGTTGAAAGACCGGCGAGGACGGCACAAGAAAGATTACAAGCCGCAGACGAAAGAGGAACGGTTGAAGCTGGAAGTAGCAACTTTGAAGCGGCAGCTTTATCTGTCACAAATGGAGATCCTCAATGTTCCGCTGGAGGAGTTTGAAGAATTTAAGAGTCATTCGCTCTCGGTGCGTACTCCGAGTGGGCGGAAAACGGACCTTAAACAAGCACCCGTTAGGGGGCTGGGTACTCCGAATGGGGGAATCGTCGTTTTTGACAAAACTTCTGGTGAAGCTATGAACATTATGCCGAAAAGTTCGGCACACGTCACTTTGCGCTGTCAAGACGAATGATGCACGATTTTGCAAAGAACGGCAAAAAGAAACGCCGTATCGTTCAACACGATACGGCGTTTTATGGACTCGAAGGGAGTCGAACCCTCGACCTTTCGGATGCGAACCGAACGCTCTCCCAACTGAGCTACGAGCCCATATTTAAGCCCCCAAAAACCGCTTGGGGGCGCGTGGTATATAACTCCAGATTGTTTAAGGACCGCATGGGCTCCCAGCTGAGCTATAGGCCCATATTTAGGGGCGTGACGCGGTTGGGCGACCAACCGACATACTCCCCATTTGAATGCCCACAACTCTGTGGGGCACAAAAGCGATACGCTTGCACTCCCAGCTGAGCTATAGGCCCATATTTAGGGGCGTGACTCGGTTGGGCGACCAACCGACATACTCCCCATTTGAATGCCCACAACTCTGTGGGGCACAAAAGCGATACGCTTGCACTCCCAACTGAGCTATAGGCCCATGTGATGACCCTGTAAGTGTAACTCTGTTCGGGAAATTTGTCAAGTATTTTGGGCAGGGCCAGAAAGCATCGCTCAGCGGTTGCCTAGCTGCCAGAAAGCAACAGCGCTGGCAGCGGCAACGTTCAGGGAATCCACGCCGTGGGACATAGGGATTTTTACGGTGTAGTCACAGGCGGCAATGGTGCTGTGGGCAAGGCCGTCACCCTCTGTGCCCAGCACGATGGCGAGCTTCGGCTCGGCGGAAAGAGCGCTGTCGTCAATGCTTACGGAGCGGTCGCTCAGAGCCATGGCAGCAGTCTTGAAGCCAAGGCCGTGCAGTTGAGCAATTCCGTTTTCCGGCCAGTCGGCAGGGCAGGTGCCGATCTGCGCCCAGGGCACCTGAAACACGGTGCCCATGCTCACACGCACGGCACGGCGGCACAGCGGGTCGCAGCAGGAAGGAGTAACGAGCACGGCATCCATGTTCAGTGCAGCGGCGCTGCGGAAGATCGCTCCCACATTGGTGGAGTCCACAATGCCCTCCAGAACGGCCACCCGGCGGGCATTGCGGCAGACCTCTTCCACGCTGCGCGGCAGCGGGCGGCGGAAGGCGCACAGCACGCCGCGGGTCAGCTCGAAGCCGGTCAGGCTGGCAAGGGTCTCGCGGTCGGCTGTGTACACCGGGGCATCCCCGCAACGGGTCAGGAGATCGGCAGCCGGGCCGGTGATCTGTTTACGCTCCATGAGCAGGGAGAGCGGTGTGTATCCGGCATCCAGCGCGCGGGCAATCACCTTGGGGCTTTCGGCAATAAAGATGCCTTTTTCCGGTTCCAGACGATTGCGCAGCTGCGCCTGCGTCAGGCGGGCATAGACAGCCAGCTCCGGTGCGGAAAGGTCTGTGATCTCGACAATATTCGGCATAAGGAAGTTCTCCTTTGGAAAAGCTTTTTTCTTATTCTAACACAACCTGTGAGGGAATGCAAAGTGCGGGCCGTATTTTTGGCGCTGGCAGAGCGCAAGGATACACATGCCGGATATGTAAAACTGATATGGACCAAGCTGTAAAAATATATTATAATAGGGTACGAAAAGAGGGGAAAAGGTAATATGAAAACAAAACATCATGGGCAGATGTCAGAGTCCTTCCTGACGGCGGTGTTCCTTTCGCTTTCGGGCGGGCTGCAGGATGCCTATACGTATCTGTTCCGCGGTAAGGTGTTTGCAAATGCACAGACCGGCAACATCGTGCTGCTGAGTTCCAACATCATGGATGGTCAGTGGGATCGGGTGCTGCACTATCTGGTTCCTCTGTGTGCTTTTGCGCTGGGCGTACTGGTGGCAGAAAAGATGCGGGAGAGCTTTTGCAACATGCAGCGGCTTCACTGGCGGCAGCTGGTGGTGCTGGGCGAAGTGCTTCTGCTGTTCATTGTAGGTTTTTTACCGCAGGAGCAGAATCTGCTGGCAAACGCCATCGTTTCCTTCTCCTGCGCAATGCAGGTGCAGGCGTTCCGCAAGGTGAACGGCTATGCATTTGCCAGCACCATGTGCATTGGTGACCTGCGCAGCGGTGTGGAAGCATTCTGCATCTGGAGCAAGACCCATGAACCGAAAGTTAAGGATCGGATGATGCGTTATTTTGGCATCATTCTGTTGTTCGCGGTGGGTGCCGGTATTGGAAGCATGGGCGCAGCGCGGCTGGCAGGAAAGACCATCTGGATCTCCTGCGGGCTGCTGCTGGTAAGCTTTGCGCTCATGTTCATTCGGGAAGAAATCGAAGAAAACCCTGCGATCGAAAAGGATCTGGCTGAGATCCGGCAGGAGACACGGGAGATCGACCGGACTCTCAAGCAGGAACTGAAGGAAGAGCGCGAGGAACTGCATGAGGAATTACACGAGAAATTGAGATAAAGCACCGGACATCAAAAAAGGAGCCGCTGCGTGATGCAGCGACTCCTTTTGCTTGTCGAGAAAGGAAATTACTCAGAACGCAGGGCGGTGACGGGGTTGCACTTGGCTGCGCTGCGGGCGGGAATCAGACCGCCAAGGATCGTGAGCAGGGTAGCCAGAACGATCAGGACCAGTGCAGCCTTGGGCGGCAGCACAGCGGTGACGCTGGTGGTTCCTGCAATGGAGTGGATGAGCATGTTGCCGGGGATCAGCAGCAGCAGGCACAGGCCCACGCCGATCACGCCGGAGCACATTCCGATAATGAAGGTTTCGGCATTGAACACCTCGGAGACATTGTGCTTGGATGCACCGATGGCACGCAGAATACCGATCTCCTTGCGGCGTTCCAGCACGCTGATATAGGTGATGACACCGATCATGATGGAAGAAACCGCCAGCGAGATGGCAACAAAGGCCACCAGCACATTGCTGACCATATCCACGATCTTGGTCACGGCGCTCATCAGGGTGCCGACCGTATCCGAGAATACGATCACCTTGTCCTCTTCGCCCTGCGCACGCATGGCGGCGTTGTAGGCGTTCAGGCTGTCCACGATACGGTTCTTGGCCTCAAAGCTCTTGGGGTAGATCCAGATGCTGCCGGGCTTGGCATAATCCGAATAGCCCAGTGCACCAAGAACACTGCTGTAGGAGGTGGTGCTGGACTGCAGGTTCATCTTGACCAGATCCACAAGGTCGTCGGTGCTCATGTTCACCTGCACGGCACTCTGGAACACAGTGGGGTCGATCTTCAGGGCATCTTCCACCTGACTGCTGAGCTGAGCGATGTTGTTCTGGATGGCGGACTGGATCTGCTGGCTGAACTGAGTGGTCAGCTGGGTCATCAGCTGCTGCATCACGGTGCTCATCTGGGTCTGAATGGCAGCGGTGAGTTTGGTCTGCAGAGCTTCGCCCAGCTTCTGGCTCAGCTGTTCCGAGTAGCTTTGCAGATAGTTCGTCATGATGCCCTGCAGGTTCTGCTGCAGCGAAGCGGTGAACTGCTCCTGCAGGCCGGTGGTGTCCAGCAGGTCGCCCATGGATTCGGACAGAAGCTGCTTGAACTGGTCGCTCTCCATATAGGAAGAGAAACCAATCTTATCCAGATTCAAGATGCCGTTGCCGATGATATAGCGCTTATAGCCATTCATGATCTTCTTCATCAGGCTCTGCAGCGCATCCTCCGAGACGGACAGGTCCATATCGGCAAACAACTGGCTCAGATCCAGCGCGTCCATGTCCGGAAGCTCCACATCGCTCATGTCGATGTCGCTCAGGTCCAGATCGCTCAGATCCAGCTGGAATGCGGACGGATCAAGGATGGAGGAAAAGTCAAAGCTGCCATCCTGCAGATCAAATGCACCGCTCAGGTCGAACTGCAGCTTGCTTGCATCGAACTGGAAGGCATCCTTCAGCATATCGGTATCCACCGAGAACAGGGAAGAAATGTCAAGATCGGGTTCGCGCTGGTCGGCATCAAAGCGCTCGCCGGTCAGCACGTTCACTTCCGGGTCGGCAAGCTGCTGCTTTACCACTTCACTTTCGGCTGCATGGTCGATGGCGTAGTAGGTGAGTGCATGGGTATAGGCAACGCCTATGGGCAGAATGGTGGAGCTGGCATCTGCGCGGGGCTGCACCACGCCCACGATGGTCAGATCCGGACTGTTTTCCACAAGCTGCTCCACATACGCTTCATCGTCGGAGCGGTTGCGCCAGATCTGGCGTTCTTCGTCATAAACGTAATAGTCCGAGCTGGTAACGATCTTATATTTCAGGCCCACAAAGGTATCGTAGGGGTAGGTGCCGTAGCCGGTGGGAGCCTGTGTGTTCTTGTTTTTTGCGTACTCCTGCAGAAAACGCATCATCACGCTGTCGTCCTCAATGCCCAGAATATAAAGAGCGTAATCGCTGATGCTGCCATCCGAATTCAGCACAAGAACGGCCTCGTTGTAGCTTTCCGGCCAGCGGCCTGCCTTGACATCGTACTGATCTTCGTACAGCGAAGGCTCTTCGGCCATCTCGGTAAACACGCTCTGGTTGGTCATGGAAGAGACGATGCCGGCGGCAGAGGTGGTGTTGTTCAGCGCAGAAAGGCTGCTGTCCGGGAAGATCTGGCGCACGGTGCCGTCCTTGTTCTGGCGGTAGATCAGCGGTGCGATGCCGTAGGAATACTCGATGGAAGCAGCATCCTCCGAGATGGTGCACTCGTCGCTGTCCAGATATTTTTTCAGGGAGGCAAGGTCATTGACGGAGGAATTATCCTCGGTCAGCTGGCTCAGCAGTTCACGCACCGTGACCATGCCCTCCGGGGTGGAAGAAGCGCTGGTGGCGCCCACATTGGTGTTGTTGGCAACGGCGTTGGTGTAGCTTCCCGGGTCCAGCAGGGCGGCAAGGTCTACGCCGGTGGTCGAGATCTGCAGCGGATATTCCGAAAGGGTGGAACGTTCCATCTCCTGGATATAATTGCTCACACCGGCCGAGAGCGAAAGAATGAGCGCAATGCCGATGATGCCGATGGAACCCGCAAATGCGGTGAGCAGGGTGCGGGTCTTTTTGGTGAGCAGATTGTTGAAGCTCAGCGCGAGAGCGGTGAGCGGCGACATGGAAGAATGGCCCAGATTTTTGTGCACCGGCGGCACCTGAGCGGAATCATCCGGCGCAAACGGTGCGGTGTCCGATTGGATCACGCCGTCCCGCAGGCGGACGATGCGGGTAGCATACTGCTCTGCAAGCTCCGGGTTATGGGTGACCATGACCACAAGGCGGTCTTTGGCCACCTCCTTCAGCAGCTCCATCACCTGAATGCTGGTGTCGCTGTCCAGTGCGCCGGTCGGCTCGTCGGCCAGCAGGATGTCGGGGTTGTTGACCAGTGCGCGGGCAATGGCCACACGCTGCATCTGGCCGCCGGACATTTCGCTGGGGTGCTTGTGCAGCTGGTCGCCCAGACCTACCTGCTCCAGCGCCTTGGTGGCCCGGCTGCGGCGCTCGGCACCGGAAATGCCAGAGATGGTCAGCGCCAGCTCCACATTGGAAAGCACTGTCTGGTGCGGGATGAGGTTATAGCTCTGGAACACAAAGCCAATGGTGTGGTTGCGGTAAGAGTCCCAGTCGCGGTCGGTATATTTTTTGGTGGAGATGCCGTTGATGATCAGATCACCGCTGTCGTAGCGGTCCAGACCGCCAATGACGTTCAGCAAGGTGGTCTTACCGGAACCGCTGGGGCCGAGAATGGCGACGAATTCGTTGTCCCGCAGGTTCAGGCTGACATCATCCAGTGCTTTCTGCACCAGATCGCCGGTTTTGTATTCTTTCTTGATGTGGTTGAGTTGGAGCATGTGTGAGCCTTTCCGGCGCATCCTCGCAGGAACGCTGCCGCTGTACATTATAATAAACTGCCCGGATACAGGACCCGCAGCAAGGCGTTATACACTTCTATTTTACCGAAACAATATGAAAAAACTGTGTATATTTCAACGTAAATTTTGACCGGACCGGTATTTTTGGCTTTTAAAGCAGAAAAACAGGAAAATAAAGGAAAAATTGACGTGGAGGTTGAATTTGCGTCGCCGTCGTGCTATTTTAATAGCGGAAGATCCTGATAAAACAGAAAAGCATCGTGAAAGCAGAATTATACTGCCAATACGACGCAAAAAATCTGCGATGAACCGTAAGCACAAAATAAAATGCGTCGCAGAACAGAAAAACACGACAAAAAAACGCAACGAATGTGATTTTGACATTTTTAGACGCTTTTTCGGGATTGAACCAGCCCTCTCTGCTCTTTAAAATAAGATAAGAAAAACAAGGAATGCCTTGAAAACGTCGCAGGACCTTGTAGCAAGGGAGGAAAAATTATGGAACGTACATTTTCACCTATGATCCGTCAGTTTTCGGCAATCGACGGGTTGCAGAAAGCATATACGCTGGTATACTCAATGGATACAGGCAACGAAAACGGCTGCTGCCTGACGCTTTGCCGTACCGGGAACCGGCAGTACATGCAAAGCTGCTACATTGCAGCTGCACCAGAGTTCTGCTACCGGATCCTGCGCTATCTGTGTGAGAATGGCGTCCAGCCGGAGATCTGGCAGGATGTGGTAGAAGAACTGACCGATACAGAACAGCTCAGGCAGAAAGGCGGCGCGTTGCGTGGAGAGTGAGCACACAGCAAAAACGCTGCAGATCGCCCTTGGAAGCTACGACCGCAAGGAGCTGCGGGTGGAAAAGAACTACCTGCAGGAGCAAAGCCCTGCGTTGGAGTGCACCTGCTTCCAGAACGGCGGCCGTCTGCTGGAACAGCTGCGTCAGGGCCGTCAGTTTGATGTTGTGATCCTCTGCAGCCAGCTGGAAGATATGAGCGGGCTGGAGTTTTTAATGAATATCCGCAGCATGGATCCCAAACCGAATGTTGTTCTGTTTGATGAGGGCAGGCGGCAGAATACGAGTGCCATTTGTCTGGAATCGGGCGATGGATTCTGCTATGTGGGCCATGCCGAACTGAAGAACCTGCTGTGGGAGCTGTACCGCCTGCCGGGACGGCAGAGCCAGCGCATGGAACGCAAGTGTCAGGAACTGTATGAGGGCTGGGGCATCCAGCTGCCGGACGTGAACTGCAACTATCTTTCCTGTGCGGTGGGCGTGGTGTACGGCACCAGCCAGAAGCTGGCCATCCGCAAGGAGATCCTGCAGGCGGTGAGCGAGCAGTACGATGTGTCGGTCTCTGCTGTGGACAGCGGCATCCGGCGTATGATCGACCAGCTGGAAGCAAAGCCCTCGGCCAAGTGGCTGCGCTTCAAGGACGAAAGCGGATTTGCGGACGAGAAACCTACCACTGGTAAACTGATCTACACTGTCAAGAATTATCTTCAGCGTCAGAAGGACGACTGAGCATAAAACACAGGAGGCGCAAGGGTATGGAGCAGATGCGGCAGAACGAGGCGGGTGCACTGACCGCGCAGGCGATCCCGCAGAAGGATGTGGAACAGGCATGCTTCCATGCACTGGGCCTGATCGGACGCAATTGCGAATATCTGGACCAGCACCTTGCGCATGTGGGTGCCGACCAGCAGACCCGGCAGGCGGTGAACGATATCAGCGCTGCGTCGGCAAGGCTGGACCGCACTGTGAACGAAGTGATGTCGCTGCTGGATTTTCTGCGCACCGAGGAAGACCCGCGGCTCTATCCGCTGGACCTGTGCCAGCTGCTGCAGCAGGTCGCCGCACAGGCCGATATGGTGCAGGCGCAGCTTGGGGTGGAACTGACGCTGGACTATGGCGGCTGGACAGCCTGCCGGGTCATGGCGGACCGCAATGATGCAGAACTGCTGTGCCTGCATCTGCTTTCGAATGCCTTGCGGGCCTGCAGTGCGGGCGGCAAAGTGCGGCTGATGCTGCGCCGCAGCGAAAGCTTCTGGCAGCTGACGGTGATGGATAATGGCTGCGGCCTGCCGGAAGCAGGCGAGGATGCATGGCTGGAGAACCGGCGCTGCTTTCTGGGCGGCGCAAAGCTGGGCCTGCTGCTCTGCCGCGAGTGCTGCCGCCGTATGGGCTGGGGCCTGCGGGTGGAGCGCGCACCGGAAAAGGGCACACAGGCAGTGGTGACCATTCCGCTGTGCACCGACCGCATAACGGAGCCGACGGTAGAGCTGCATACGGGCGGCGATACGGCACAGGCACAGCAGCATCAGTACCAGCTGCGCAATATGCTGGTGCGGGAGCTGCGTACCATGCCGGAGCGCGGCGACCCGGACGAGCTGTGATGCATGCTGCATGATTGCATTATAATAATGAATAAGGACTGCTGCGGGGGAGATGCTCCTGTGCGGCAGTCCTTTTTTGTTGGCAAAGGTTAAAAAACTTTGCCGAGACACCGGTGCAGCCGCATAAAAAGCGACAAGTTCACAAAATGTTTAACTTTTTGAGCGGAAAATACTATTTTTTCTGTGTAAAATAAGGGACGCTGATTGATTGTGCCGCAAAATTGGATTATAATACATTTGTATGCGAATTGACAAAATGATTCGTTAACAAACTAATTTTTGGCAAAGAAATTGATCTTGCCGTCCACCGGGGGCTTTGCCTCCGGCATTTGTCCTTAGGAGGAAAAACAACGTGAGAGTAGGTCTTGACATCGGCAGTACCACCATCAAGTGTGTGGTGCTGGATGAACATGATGCGCTGCTGTATTCTACATACGAACGGCATTACAGCCATATTCTGGAAAAGGCGCAGGAGCTGCTGCGCCGCATCGATGCCGAGCAGTTGCACGGTCAGAAGGCGTTGCTGAGCATTTCCGGTTCGGCGGGCATGGGTTTGGCCGACAGCTGCGGCGTGCCCTTTGTGCAGGAGGTGTTTTCCACCCGCGTAGCGGTCAAGCGCTTTGTGCCTGCCACCGACTGCGTGATCGAGCTGGGCGGTGAGGATGCCAAGATCCTGTTTCTGACCAACGGTACCGAGGTGCGCATGAACGGCAGCTGTGCCGGCGGCACCGGTGCCTTCATCGACCAGATGGCCACCCTGCTGAAAATGGGTGCCGACGAGATGAACAAGGCAGCAGAGAACGCACAGCGCACCTACACCATTGCGTCCCGCTGCGGCGTGTTTGCCAAGAGCGACGTGCAGCCCCTGATCAATCAGGGTGCCCGCACCGAGGACATTGCTGCCAGCATTTATAAGGCTGTGGTCAACCAGACCATTGCAGGCCTTGCACAGGGCCGTCCCATCAAGGGCAATATCCTGTATCTGGGCGGCCCGCTCACCTTCAGCAGCGTGCTGCGCAAGAGCTTTGACGAAGCGCTGAACGTGACCGGCACCTGCCCGGAGAACAGCCTGCTGTATGTGGCACTGGGCGCTGCCCTCTATGCCGACAAGGCTTTCGTTCTGTCCGAGGTGGCCGATGCGCTGGACCAGTATGCTGCCACTGCCACCTACGCCAGCGAGCCGCCGCTGTTCGCCAGCAAGGAGGAGTATGAGGCCTTCCATGCCCGCCACATGTCCCACAGTGTGCCGCGTGTGCCGTTCAGCGCGCAGTGCGGCCCGGTGCATATCGGCATCGACTCCGGCTCCACCACCGTCAAGCTGGTGGTCGTGGACGAGCAGAGCCAGATTTTGTACACCAACTATCAGCCCAATCTCGGCAACCCGCTGCCCCTCATCCGGGAGCAGCTGCTCAAGATCTACAAGGAACACCCCGGCCTGCAGGTGGCCAGCGTGACCACCACCGGCTACGGCGAAGAGCTGGTGAAGAACGCCTTCCGCTGCGATTACGGTCTGGTGGAAACGGTGGCGCACTTTACCGCTGCAAAATACTTTATGCCGGATGTGGATTTCATCATCGACATCGGCGGTCAGGACATGAAGTGCTTCAAGATCGAAGATGGTGCCATCAGCAACATCTTCCTGAACGAAGCATGTTCCTCCGGCTGTGGCAGCTTTTTGCAGACCTTTGCACAGGCACTGGGCTATGACGTGAAGAAATTTGCAAGCCTTGGCCTGTTTGCAGACCGCCCGGTGGATCTGGGCAGCCGCTGCACCGTGTTCATGAACAGCTCGGTCAAGCAGGCCCAGAAGGACGGCGCCAGCATCGAGAACATCTCGGCTGGTCTGTCCATCAGCGTGGTCAAGAACGCACTGTACAAGGTCATCCGCGCTTCCAGCCCGGAAGAGCTGGGCCGCAAGATCGTGGTGCAGGGCGGTACCTTCTATAATGAAGCCGTGCTGCGCGCCTTTGAAAAGGAGATGGGCGTGGAGGTCATCCGCCCGGACATTGCCGGCTTGATGGGCGCTTACGGTGCGGCTCTGTTCGGCCTGCGCCAGAGCCAGAAGGCCCACAAGACTGCTTCTGCCATGATGAACGAGCAGGAGCTGGAAGCCTTTGCACAGAAGGTGGTCAGCGTCAAGTGCGGCGGCTGCGGCAACCACTGCCAGCTTACCGTCAACACCTTTGCGGATGGCCGCAAGTACATCTCCGGCAACCGCTGCGATAAGCCCGTGACCGGCAAGAGCGCCGACGACAGCCTGAACCTCTACGCCTACAAGCAGCAGCTGCTGGCCGAGTATAAGCCGGTGCCCGGCAGCCGCGGCTCCATCGGCATCCCGCTGTGTCTGGGCTTCTACGAGCTGCTGCCCTTCTGGTGGGCCTTCTGGACAAAGCTTGGCTTTGCCGTGCACACCAGCCCGGTGTCCAGCCGCGGCCTGTACCTCGCCGGTCAGGCTACTATCCCCAGCGATACCGCCTGCTTCCCGGCAAAGCTGAGCCACGGCCACATCAAGGCCCTGAGCCAGATGCAGCTGGACGCTATTTTCTACCCCTGCCTGACCTACAATGTGGACGAGGGACTGGGCGACAACCACTATAACTGCCCGGTGGTGGCCTACTACCCCGAGGTTCTGGCAGGCAACTGCCCGGAGCTGGAGGGCACCAAGTTCATCTATGACTATGTGGGCATCCACCGCCCTAAGGACTTTGTGCACAAGATGGCAAAGAACATCCTGCCCAAGTACTTCGGCGGCATCTCTGAAAAAGAGGTGCAGGCCGCAGCAGATGCCGCCTATGCGGAATACGAGTCCCACATGGCAAAGATCCGCGTGAAGGGCAGCGAGATCATCGATGAAGCCCGCCGTCAGGGCAAGCGCATCATCGTGCTGGCAGGCCGCCCCTACCATGTGGACCCCGAGGTGAACCACGGCATCGACCGCCTCATCACCCGCCACGGTGCTGCCGTTGTTACCGAGGACAGCATTTCCAACCGGGTGCAGAAGTTCCCTACCAGCGTACTGAACCAGTGGACCTACCACAGCCGCCTGTATGCCGCCGCCAAGTACTGCACCACCCAGAAGGATATGGATCTGGTGCAGCTGGTGTCCTTCGGCTGTGGCGTGGATGCCATCACCACCGACGAGACCCGCGAGATCCTGCAGGAGGGCGGCAAGCTCTACACCCAGCTCAAGATCGACGAGATCACCAATCTGGGTGCCGTGAACATCCGTCTGCGCAGCCTGTTTGCCGCTCTGGATGAGCGGGACGAGGTAGCTGCAGAAAAGGCAGAATAAAATAGAGATAGAGCAAAAAGCTTTTTAAGAAAGCAACATAGGAGGAACCTATGGAATACAATTATCCCAAATTTACTCCGGAGATGAAGAAGACCCACACCATCCTCATCCCCAACATGGCCATTACCCAGTTCCGCCTGCTGGAGTACGCTCTGCGTTACGACGGCTACAAGTGCGAAATTCTGGGCAACTGCGGCAGTGCCGTGGCACAGCTGGGCCTGAAATACGTCCACAACGACACCTGCTACCCGGCTCTGCTGGTCATCGGTCAGTTCCTGGACGCGCTGAACAGCGGCAAGTACGATCTGGAGCATACTGCGCTGCTCATCACTCAGACCGGCGGTGGCTGCCGTGCGTCCAACTACATTCATCTGCTGCGCAAGGCACTGGTCAAGGCGGGCTATCCGCAGATTCCGGTGGCCAGCCTGAACTTCTCGGGTCTGGAAAAGGACAGCGGCTTCCAGATGACCCTGCCGCTGGCCCGCCGTGCGCTGGCCTGCATCTTCTACGGCGATATGCTGTGCGCTTTGCGCAATCAGGTGGCACCTTACGAGAACGAGAAGGGGGCTGCCGATAAGATGGTAGACCTGTGGGTGGAACGCTTGGGCCGCGTGCTGCTGGCGGGCAAGGGCTACACCTCCAAGGAGATGAAGCACACCTTCCCCCTCATCGCAAAGGACTTTGCTGCCATCCCCGTTACCCGGGTGCCCAAGGTCAAGGTGGGCGTGGTTGGCGAAATTTACGTCAAGTACAGCCCGCTGGGCAACAACGACCTGCAGAAGTTCCTTGAAAGTCAGGACTGCGAGGTGAACTTCCCGGGCCTGATGGGCTTTGTGCAGTACTGTGCCTTCAACATGGGCGAGGACCACGTCCTGTACGGCGGCAAGCTGGCGGTGAAGATCGGCATTGACCAGTTCCTGAACTGGCTGGACAGCATCGAGCGCGCCATGCTCAAGGCTGAGGCCGACGCAGGCTTCTACGCCCCCGGTCCCTTCAAGGAGCTGGTGGAAAAGCCCAAGGGCATCATTTCGCTGGGTGCCAAGATGGGCGAGGGCTGGCTGCTGACCGCCGAGATGATCGAGCTGGTGCAGGGCGGCTACGGCAACATCGTGTGTGCCCAGCCCTTCGGCTGCCTGCCCAACCACATCGTGGGCAAGGGCATGGTGAACAAGATCCGCGCCCTGTACCCCAGTGCCAACATCACCCCCATCGATTACGACCCCAGCGCCACCAAGGTCAATCAGGAGAACCGCATCAAGCTGATGCTGGCAGTGGCCAAAGAGCGCCTGAATGCCCCGGTGGAGGCAAAGCCTCTGACGGCAGAGGAGATCGCAGGCGGCGCGCCCAAAGTCGGCGCAGCGGTCTGATGTTCTAAAGCGGAAAATACCGAAATGCAAAAAGCCCGTCCGGGCGTAAAACTCGGACGGGCTTTCATTATGCCTTGAGAAAAATCAATGCAGGAGAGATCACTTCTGATTCTTCATGTAGATGTGGTGGGGCAGACCGGCAATGTACAGCGGGGTCAGCTCGGCCTGGATCAGCGGGCGGGCATAAGCCAGGAACTCATCGGTCATCTGGGTGTGGTTGGCGTTCATCCAGCTCAGCGGCACCTTCTTTTCGAGATTTGCAACCTCGCTGATGGGGTGCAGCTCGGTGGTGCACTGGTACGGGCTGTTGGAGATGCGCTTCAGGGCCACCATCTGGCCGGTAACGCCCTCAAAGGCCGCCTTGGCGGCAGCACCGCCCACCTGATAGGCTTCGGTGATGTCGGTGCGGCTGGTCAGATGGCCTGCGCAGCGCTGCAGGGTGGAAAGCTCGATGCAGCGGGTCTTGGTGTCCAGATTGCGGGCCACCACATTTGCCAGATACCGTGCGGTACCGGTCAGGGCCTTGTGGCCAAAGGCGTCCACTGCGTGCACATCGTCGGCCAGCTCACAGACGTAGCGGCCATCTTCCAGCTTCACGCCTTCGGAAACGGCGATCACGATGCTGGGCTTCTTCTCCTGCATCACGCGCACCTTTTCAATAAAGTGTTCCACATTGAAGGGCACTTCGGGCAGGCAGATCATGTCCACACCCTCGCAGTCGTCACTCTTTGCCAGAGCGGCGGCAGCGGTCAGCCAGCCGGCGTTGCGGCCCATAATCTCCACCACGGTGACGTACTTGGTGCCGTACACGGTGGCATCGCGGATGATCTCCTTCATCACCACGCCAATGTACTTGGCAGCAGAGCCGTAGCCGGGGGTGTGGTCGGTGACCATCAGGTCGTTGTCGATGGTCTTGGGCACGCCCATAAAGCGGATGTCGCTCTGGATGCGCTCGCCGTACTCAGCCAGCTTGCCGATGGTGTCCATGGAGTCGTTGCCGCCGATGTAGAAGAAGTAGCCGATGTTCAGCTTTTCCAGAATGGCGAACAGCTTTTTGTAGACGGTCTCGTCCTCATGCCAGTCCGGCAGCTTGTAGCGGCAGCTGCCGAGGAAGCTGGACGGGGTGCGCTTGAGCAGCTCGATGTCCAGATCGTCCGTCAGCACGGTGGAAAGATCCACCACCCGCTCCTCCAGCAGACCGGCAACGCCATTGCACATGCCGTAGACGATCTCTGCGCCGCGGCTCTTGCAGCTCTCAAAGACACCCGCAAGGCTTGCATTGATGACGGAAGTAGGACCGCCAGACTGACCAACGATTGCATTTTTACCCATGATGATTTCTCCTTTTTTGTTTTTCTGTTTCGGCAATATAATATTACGTGCAGGATGCACGAAAACAGACGCGGGAAAAGGGGTTACAGGCGGATATGGCGCGGGGTGCCGTTGACGTAAACGGGGGTCACCTCGTCCAGGATCAGCGGACGGGCATACTCCTCAAAGGCAGCAGTCACCTGCATCCCATCGGGGCTGATCCAGTCCAGCGGCACCTTCTTTTCAAGGTTTGCCACCTGCTGCACATCCACCGACTCGGTGATGCACTGGTAGGGATAAGCGGAAATGCGCTTGAGCGCGATCATGCGACCGGTCTCGCCCGCAAAGGCGGCTGCGGCTGCGGCACCGCCCACAGCGTAGGCTTCGTTCACATCCGTGCGGCTGGCCAGATGGCTGGCGCAGCGCTGCAGGGTGGAAAACTCGATGGCACGGCTCTTGCAGTTCAGCTTGTCGTGGATGAGGTCGGAGAGATAACGGCTGGTGCCGCTGAGCACGGCCTTGTGGCCAAAGGCATCCAGCTGGCCTGCGGTGGACACCAGATCGCACAGATAGGTGCCGTCGGCGGTCTTTACGCCCTCGCTGGCCGCAATGATCACATTGGACTTGCGGCGCTGCAGCTCGTCCACCTTGGCAAGGAACTTGTCCTGATCGAAGGGCACCTCCGGCAGCAGGATCAGATCCGGGCCTTCGCAGTCGTCGCCGCCCGCAAGGCAGGCCGCACCGGCAAGCCAGCCCGCATGTCGGCCCATGATCTCGGCCACGGTCACGCTGCGGATGTCATACACGGAGGAATCCCGGATGACTTCCTTTAAAATAGTGGCAATGTACTTGGCGGCAGAGCCGTAGCCGGGGGTGTGGTCGGTCAGGCACAGGTCGTTGTCGATGGTTTTGGGCACACCGATGAACCGCACGCTGCTGCCCACGCGCTCACCGTAGCGGGAAAGCTTTGCGATGGTGTCCATGGAGTCGTTACCGCCAATGTAGAACACCGCGCAGATGTCGTACTTGTCAAACAGGGTGAACAGTTTGATGAAGGGTGCGGAGTCCACATCCGGGTCCGGCAGCTTGTAACGGCAGCTGCCAAGGTAGCTGGAAGGCGTGCGCTTGAGCAGTTCAATGCTCATGCGGTCGTCCAGCAGGACGTTCAGCTCCAGCATTTCTTCCTTGAGCAGACCTTCGATGCCGTATTTCATGCCGTACACCTTGTCTGCACCCAGGCTGCAGGCGGCTTTGTACACGCCTGCCAGACTGGAGTTGATCACGGCGGTAGGGCCGCCGCTCTGACCAATGATCACATTCTTGGCCATGAGTACCTCCTTTTGCAAATTTCATTCTTATCATTTGTACATCGCTGCAGGTTCCGGCTTCCGCGCCGCCAGAGTGGGGTTTGGTCTAAAGGCCCTGCACTGCCCGCAGACCGTGCGGCAAACAAACCGGATGCTGCAAGTGATACAAAAAAGTCTGTGGCATGTGCACACCCTTTTTGTAAAATGTGCAAAATTACCACATCCTTATTGTACCTGTTTTGCCTGTTGTATGCAAGACCTAATTGGTTGCACAGGCAAAAAAATTATGATAAAATAAAAAACGCACAGCCCCGGGCGGATAAAACCCCCTTCTGTGCGGGAAAAATGGAGAAAGCTGGAAAAACCATGGGCATTTCACACGAGTATCATTCTGCGCCGCGCCGGGCACGGCGCGGTACAGTCAGCGGCAAGCTGCGCTTTCTGGGCGCAGTGGTCGCCATTTTGCTGGTATCCTATGCCATCACGGCCATTCTGGAAAAGGGCGCAGAGGGCGCGGACGATACCCCGTCCACCAACGCCAGCGGCATTGCCGAGAACATTCTGGCACCGCTGCCCATGCAGGGCGAAGCGGATAGCAGCAGTGCTGCACAGGATGGCAGCACCGGTGGGCAGGCCGTCACACTGGAGAACTTTGGCCCTGCAAAGCAGAGTGCTGGAGCCTACACCGTCAAAGCCTATGATGCCAGCGTCATCCGCCAGCCCAGCTGCGGGCAGGTGGACTTGAGCTACTTTGCGGACGCAGCCTTTCTGGGCGACAGTCTGACCGTGGGCTTCTCGGATTACCAGATCAATCTGGACGGGGCACTCATCTGCGGCTATACAGGCGTTGGCCCGGATGCCATTGTGAACCGCAGCGCAGTCAAAAGCCCCACCCGCGGGCAGGAGGTAGCGCTGGATGTGCTGGCCGCTGCCCGGCCCAAGAAGCTGTATATCCTGCTGGGCACTAACACCCTCACCACGCTGGGCGCTTCGGACCGCTTCCTTGCCTACTATGGCCAGATGCTGGATCTGCTGCGCGAGGCTTTGGGCGAGGACTGCGTGATCTACGTGCAGTCTATCCCGCCGGTGCGACCCTCGGCAGCTGCTGAAAAGCCCGGCCTTGCATCGGATGTGCTGCGCGGTGTGAACGAGCAGCTGGCTCAGCTGGCCGCCAGCAAGGGATGCGTTTACCTTGACCTGTGGGAGACCCTTGCCGACGGCGAGGGCAACCTGAAGGAGATGCTTGCAGCGCCGGATGGCGTGCATCTCTCTGCCGGCAACGGCTACGGCGCATGGGTCACCTACCTGCGAAACCACGCCAAGTACAGCGCGGATAATTCCTGGACGATGGGCAGCATTTACAGTGCACAGTAAAACGGAGTGAAAAATAAAGAGCCGTTGCACAAAATGGATGTGCAATGGCTCTTTTGTGTATGATGCAGTTTCCCACAGCGACCCTACGGTGAAAAAGTGTTTCAGAAAAGCCCGCAGGCTTTTCTGAAACACAAATATAAAATAAATTTTCCGCTGAAAATGCCCAGAGCGAACGCGGAGGGCATTCCGATCATAAAATTACTCCTGCTGTTCCAACTCCAGCAAATATTGCTTCATCTCCACGCCATAGGCGTAGCCGGTGAGCTTGCCGGTGCTGCCCACCACCCGGTGGCAGGGCTGAAGGATGGCGATGGGGTTGCAGTGGCAGGCACCGCCCACGGCACGGCTGGCCTTGGGCTTGCCAACAGCGGCGGCCAGTTGGCCGTAGGTGCGGGTCTCACCGTAGGGGATCTTATTCATCTCGGCCCAGACGGCCTTCTGGAAGGGGGTGCCCTTGGGGGCCAGCGGCAGATCGAATTCCCTGCGCGCCCCGGCAAAATATTCGTTCAGCTGCTCCTCGGCTTCCTGTAAAAGCGGTGTCTCGCACACCTTGCGGGGCAGCGGTTCCAGTTCCGGTACGCCGTCCGGGCAGAGGGTCAGCCCGCAGATAGCATCGTTTTCCTCTTCCAGCCGGAAGGTTCCCAGAATGCTGTTCACATACCAGACGTTCAAAAGTTGCGCTTCCTTTCCTGTGAGTTTGTGTTATACTGAAACTATCTTAACACAAATGTACATCCGGCGAAAGGGGCGTTTTTTGTTATGGTACAGGCATTGGAAGAGATCATTGCCAAAAGCAGCAGCATCGTGTTCTTTGGCGGGGCGGGCGTTTCCACCGAGAGCGGTATCCCGGACTTCCGCAGTGTGGACGGACTTTATCATCAGAAGTACGCCTACCCGCCGGAAACGATCCTGAGCCATACCTTCTGGGAGGAGAACCCGGAGGAGTTTTACCGTTTTTACCGCGATAAGCTCATCGTGAAGGGGGCAAAGCCCAACGCGGCCCACCTGCGGCTGGCAAAGCTGGAACGGGAGGGCAGGCTGAAAGCGGTCGTCACCCAGAACATCGACGGCCTGCATCAGGCGGCGGGCAGCCGCACGGTGTACGAGCTGCATGGCAGCACCCTGCGCAACTACTGCACCCGCTGCGGTAAGTTCTACGATGTGGATTTCATTGCCAACAGCACCGGCGTGCCCCGCTGCATCGAGTGCGGCGGCATCGTCAAGCCGGATGTGGTGCTGTATGAAGAAGGGCTGGACGAGGAGGTGCTGTCCGGCGCGGTGAACGCCATCCGCCATGCGGATACCCTGATCATCGGCGGCACAAGCCTTGTGGTGTACCCGGCGGCAGGACTGATCCGGTACTTCCGGGGCGACCATCTGGTGGTCATCAATATGCAGCCCACCGGGGCAGATGCGGAAGCCGACCTGTGCATTGCAAAGCCCATTGGTCAGGTGCTGAGCGAGGATGTAACGCTGGATCTGTAAAACAAAAAGAGCGGCCCTGTTTCGCGCCGATTCTCGCCCCCGGTCCGGTATGCTGGATGCATACTGAAAAAGAATGGGGGAAACCAAATGATCCAGGTTTGTGAGCCGCCGCGCACGCGGCAGGTAAGGCGGCTTTCGGCGGAGGAATTCTGCCGGCTGGCGCAGAGCGAAGTGAGCAGTGTGTACCGTCCGCGCAGCGAGGTGATGCGGATGCTGACGGTAGGCGAGGTGTGGGGCGTGTACAGTACACGCGGTGTGCCGGGAGCCGGGTGCATCCTGCTGCCCATGGATGCCGATGTGGCAGCGGCGGCTGCGCTGCGCCGCTTTCTGGGCTGGAACCGCACGTCAGGCGGATATTTTTTGACCCCGGCAGCCGGGCCGGACGGCCATGCCGCCGAGACCCTTGCACCGCTGCTGGCTGCGGCTGCTGCCCGGCAGGAGTTTCTTGCCCGGCAGCGGGCACGGTGGGCCGTGGTGGAATGTGCGGCAGAAGAGCTGATCCCGCTGTATCTGCGTCAGGGGTTTGCTTTGCGGGCTATCCGCCCGCTGGACAGTCTGGCACCGTGTTTTCTGCTGCAGGCCGGGTGCCTTGCGCAGAATGTGCCGCCGGTATGGCTCCCGCTGGCCGACCGGGTGCACATTGCCATCCTGCTGGCTCGAGGCTATGCCGCGCTGGAAAGCCGCGAAAGCCCGCAGGGCACGGTGCTGGCACTGTATCCCGTATGATGTGAAAGTGAGGAAGTTGAAATGAAAGCAGTTGTTCTGGAAGATTATGCCATACAGCAGGGAGATCTGGACTGGTCGGGTGTGAAGGCGCTTGTGCCGGACATCACCCGCTATGGGCGCACCGCGCAGGAAGAGGTGGTGCCGCGCATCGGGGATGCGGAGATCGTGTTCCTGAATAAGTGCCGCATCGACGAAGCCGTTCTGGCCCAGTGCCCGAAGCTCAGGTGGGTGGGCATCATTGCCACCGGCACGGATAACCTTGATCTGAAGGCCTGCCGCCGCCATGGCGTGCCGGTAGCCAACGTGCCGGGCTATTCTACTTACAGTGTGGCACAGATGACCTTCAGCCTGCTGCTGGCCATCTGCCAGTGCGCCGACCGTTACCATCGCCTTGTGCAGGACGGCCATTGGCGCACCGAGGAGCCTGCGGCCTACGGTCTGCTGCCGCAGGTGGAACTGCTGGGCAAGACCTTTGGCATCTATGGCTACGGCAGCATTGGCCGACAGACCGCCCGCATTGCCAAGGCCTTTGGCGTGGAGGTGTTGGTGTGCACCCGCACCGTTCGGCCGGAGTACGAAGCCGACGGTGTGGAGTTCGTGGATCTTGACACCCTGCTTGCCCACAGCGATGTGCTCAGCCTGCACTGCCCGGCAACACCTGCAACACGGGGGCTGATCAACGCGGCCACCCTTGCCAAGGCAAAGCCCGGCATGATCTTGCTGAACACCGCCCGCGGTGCGCTGGTGGACGAGCAGGCCGTGGCCGATGCGCTGAAAAACGGGAAGCTTGGCTTTTACGGTGCCGATGCCTTTGGCACTGAACCGCTGCCGCAGGCAAGCCCTTTGCGCGGCCTGCCGAATGCCCTGCTGACACCGCACATCGCGTGGGCCACCAACGAAGCCCTGCAGCGGCTGATGGATATTACTGCCAACAACCTGCGCACATGGCTGGATGGCGCGGGAGAGAATATTGTGAACGCATAAAAATAACGGGAACGCCGCATGGACGTTCCCGTTTTTTTTAGTTCAGGATACCGCTTGCCTTGATGGACTGCACCGCCTCGGCAATGCGCTCCGGCGGCAGGGTGAGGGCAAAGCGCACGTAGCCTTCGCCCAGCGGGCCAAAGCTGGAACCCGGCGTGCACAGCACACCGCTCTTTTCCACAAGGTCAAGACAGAAGTCCATGCTCTTTGCGTACTTTGCCGGGATGGGTGCCCACACGAACATGCTGCCGTGACTGTCCGGCACATTCCAGCCAATGGAACGCAGGCCGCCGCACAGAGCGTCGCGGCGCTGCTGGTACAGGCCGCACTGCGTTTTTACCATGTCCAGCGGGCCGGTCAGGGCGGCGATGGCCGCTTTCTGCACCGGCAGGAACATGCCGAAATCGATCTGGCCGCGCAGTTTCTTGAAGGCAGCTACCACGTCCCTCCGGCCTACAAGAAAGCTGATGCGGGCACCGGTGACGTTGAAGCTTTTGGAAAGGCTGAAGAACTCCACGCCCACATCCATGGCACCCGGCGTATTGAAGAAGCTGTTGCCCACGGCCCCGTCAAAGATAATGTCGCTGTAGGCGTTGTCGTGGATGATGAGAATGTCATACTTTTTGGCAAAGGCCACCAGTTCGGCGTACAGCTCCGGGGAGCCGACGCTGCCCACCGGGTTTGCGGGCAGGGAGACGATCATATACTTTGCCTTGCGGGCCACATCCTCCGGGATGTCCTTCACATAAGGCAGGAAGCCGTGCTCCTTGGTCAGCGGGTAATACCACGGCTTTGCGCCGCCCAGCAGACTGCCCGCGATGAACACCGGGTAGCAGGGAGTGGGCAGCAGCACGGTGTCGCCCTCGTCGCACAGCACCATACCAATGTGGCCCACGCCCTCCTGACTGCCCGCACAGCTGGCCACCTGATCCGGCGCGATCTCTACGCCGAAGCGGCGCTTGTAGTAGCCGCACACGGCATCCAGCAGCTCAGGCAGGTCGCGCAGGCTGTACTTCCAGTTCTGCGGGTCGGCAGCGGCATCCATCATGGCCTTGCGGATGTGCTCGGCGGGCGCAAAGTCCGGCGTGCCGACGCTCAGATTATAAATGGTGCGGCCCTGAGCTTCCAGAGCTACCTTGCGTTCGTTCAGTGCGGCGAAGATCTCGTCGCCGAACAAGTCCAGTCGTTTGGAAAATTCCATGATACAATACCCCTCAAATCCTCTTGTTTTCAACATGAACCATTTTAATAATAGAGCTATTTTAGCACGTTTTTCTAAACCGCGCAACGAAAAGGGCAGATGCGGGAGAAAGTTTCAACTTTCGGTGATGGGAAGCGAAGGATGTTTCACGGGAAGAAAACCCTCTCAGTCACGGCTGACGCCGTGCCAGCTCTCCCGAAGGGCGAGCTTTATGAGTGCAAACCATCAGATGCAAAAGAGCTCCCCCTTTCGGGGGAGCTGGCGAGCGAAGCGAGACTGAGAGGGTTTATCAATCAATCGTCGTTTTTGTCCGTCCCACGCCGATGACGGCGGTGCTGATCTTTTTCCAGCTGTTGCAGCCGCACACACCGTCCACACGCAGGCTCGTGCGCCGCTGGAAGCCTTTCAGCGCTTCCTCCGTCCGGGCACCAAAGATGCCGTCGATGCGGCTCCCGGTCTGGTAGCCCAGCGTGGAAAGCGCGTCCTGCAGAATCATCACATAGCAGCCGCGGCTTCCCCGCCTCAGGGTGGGGTAGCCTGCTGTGGTGCCGCTGCAGGCGGGCGTGCCGTAGCGGCGGTCCATGTGCACCCATGTGGGGGTCTGGCTCAGCGGCTCCACATAGCCCCATGCCCCGGTGCCCCGGGCTGCGTTGTAGATGGCCGTGCGGGCGGTCCGGGTCAGGCTTTGGCCCACGTCAAAGGATACGCCCGCGTAGTGCTGGCTGCGGGTGCCGTGGCCGCCCTCCCAGATGCGGCGGAAGGCATATCCCACCGGGATGCCCTTGCCGTACTTGCGGCGGGTCAGGTTCCACGCTTCCATGGCCGCAATGGTGGTCCACAGGGTGGGGCTGGCGGATTTGCCCCGGAATTCCCGCACCCGCAGGGTGGTGCCGGTGCTGTAGGGCATGGGGTCGTTCTCGTTCAGGTTTGCATAGGTGTATACCTTGTTCTCGTAGGCATCGTAGATCAGAAGTCGTGCCATCGCTCATTCCTCCTTGCTGCAGTGTGGGCAGCTCTGGGCCTGCAGCGCGGCCCATGTTCCGCGGTCCACGGTGCCGGTCACCAGCAGCCCGGCCCGCTGTTGTGCCAGCCGGACGGCGGCAGTCTCTTCCGGGCCGAAGCAGCGGTTCTCGGTCACATAGCCCTCGGTGCAGTACAGGCAGGAACGCCCGTTCAGCCATGTCTCCACCTGCGCCACGTCCGGCCCCACGCTGCCCGCGCCGATGGCCCGGCCCGGGTAGACCGGGCCATGCCCGATGCTGCGGTCGGGGTTGGGCATTTCGGCGGCGAGCTGCAGGCTCAGCGCTTCCACAGCTGTCCATGTGTCGGCATCCGCAATGCCGGTCTCGGGCAGGCCCAGCAGCTCCTGTGCGCTGCGGGTGGCGGCGGCAGTCTCGTCGGTGTACTGGTCGGAGAGGGGCGGGTTCTCCACGCTGGTAAAGTAGTAGGCAATGCGCTGCAAAAGCAGGCTGTAGTAGAGCACTGCACTGCCGGAAGACCCCACTGTGAGCGGGGTGCCGGGGTAGGGCAGGCGTTTCAGGGTGACCACCGGCCCGGATGTCCGCAGAGTGGACGCCTTGTCGTACAGGCTGTTCCATGTGGTACGTCCCACGATGCCATCTACAGTCAGCCTCGCAAAGCGCTGGTAGGCCCGCACGGCAGCTTCGGTGGAAGCACCGAACTGTCCGTCGATGCCAATGGCCGGGATGCTGCTCTCGTAGGCGCTCATGAGGTAGAGGTAGAACTGCAGCTCCCGCACCGCTGTGCCGGAAGAGCCCTTGCGCAGCACGCCCGGGTACTCGCCGGGGCGCAGGCTGGACGACAGCAGCTTGTTGGCGATGTCGTTGTACACCTCGTATAGCTTGTTCCATGTCGTGCGGCCCACCACACCGTCGCTGGTCAGGCCAAAGTAGTTCTGGAACCGCTTGACTGCCGCTGTGGTGGCACTGCCGAACTTGCCGTCCACCGTGATGTTGTTCAGGTTCGAGTACACCGTGCGCGCGATCTTGAGCCAGAACTGCACCAGCCGCACATTCTGTCCGCTTGCACCCTCCCGCAGGGCGGTGCCGGGGTAGGCATTGGGGGTGCCGTTGTCGGACTGGATGCTGCGGAACTGGTCGTACAGCTCGGTCCATGTG
>OOCS01000255.1_pt1 | contig 51328 bp, 38 predicted proteins | sample 1671411 | NCBI WGS metagenome assembly OOCS01 (sample SAMN06348154, study PRJEB24527) | human gut metagenome | biome: human gut; feature: ankylosing spondylitis patient; material: feces | host: Homo sapiens | place: China | collected 2015-10 | reverse complement strand
TCATTTCAGAAATGAAAGGCTATTCTACCATAAAAAGGTACTTAACAATACAATGAACAAGCTCATTGTATTGCCAATTACCTTTTTATGGCTGAACTGTTACAGATTTAGAGAAAATTGTCACAAATAATCGAGGATTATAAATAAATGTTTGCGTTTTAAATCTGAATTTATATATGTCAACATGAACAATTATACATGATTTATATATAAAATAATAAAAAAATTGTCACAAATAACGCCTAATTTGTAATATTTAACCATTTAAATGTGAACAAAGTGTGATATAATAAATATAGAGTTGGCAAATTTTGGAAAACAGGAGGTATGAAAAACAAAATACACTTATTATCAGTGATATTTTGCAATAATTTTGAGCTATATTCAGCCAACCGGAAACTAATTGACATCTAAAAACAAAAAGGAGGAAAACTGATGAGATTTAACAAAAAAATTTTATCTCTCGTTCTGGCAGGTGCGATGGTAGTGTCGCTTGCACCGTCAAATGTCGGAGTTGTGTCAAAAATGGCTGCGGCATCGGGAAAAATGAGTGCAAAGAGCTATGACTATGACCCTGCTTACCAGACGCAGGAAACGCTCAAAGATGAGAGCGGAGAAAAGATAGGAACGCTTACCTATACAAATAAGGCGTATTTTAATTCTATTATTTCAAGATATAACAATATGACATTAGAAAGTGAAGATGGCAACAGCATTTATACGGATACTATTTTATTCTTTGATTTTGATTATAATGCTACAACAGGTACAACAAGCAGTGCCATTGGAAGTGAAGCCAGTTCATCATTAGACATAGAAGATATGTATAAAAAGAAGGCAGCGGAAGAACTTAAGAAAGCCGGTGCCGATGAAAAAGATGTTGATTATTCTGACAAATTGAATAAACAGGTATCTGCTGACTGGAAAGCAGATGTAAAAGTAGGAAAGAAAATCTATGCTAAGTTATTATATTATTATTATGATAAAGATGATAAAAAGCAGAGTGGTGAAGTAAAACTTGCCTTTACATTAAGTGACAGTTATAAGAAATCAGAAGATTATAAGCAGTATGCAATATATAAATATGAGACTGATGATGACAATTCATATGTTGTCACAAATGACAATTATTTATATTCAGGATTAACAACTGTTGACAATGCTTATTCCATTGGTTCATGCACATATCAGTGGTATAAGGCTGATGCATCAGGAGAATACACAAAGATAAACAACCAGACATCAAGTTCAGTTTATCTGAAAAATTCAAATGTCATCGATCCTCAGAGCAAGACTGATGATAAGTTAAAATGTATTGCAACAGTAAAATATGATGGCATTGAAATTCAGTCAATTGAGTATGATTACACGGTTTATAAGGTCGGTTCAGATTCTTTATATACAACGGATGATAATTCTAGCTGGGCATATGCAAAGAAAGATGGAAAAGCCGTATTAAACAGTGGATATGAAGCCATAAACGGAGCAACAGCAAAATATACATGGCAGAAGTATGATGAGAAAGAAAAAACATACAAGACAATAGATGGACAGTCAGGCAAAACACTTACAATAGATAAGTGCACAGATGCGGACTATGTAAGTTATAGAGCTAAGATACAGATTTCTGTTGGAGAGTGTTTATATACTTCATTTGAGAAAACTATCCAGCTTGTAGAAAATCCACCATACTCTGTTAATAATAAGACAGGATATGGCAAAAATGCAGAAAAAAATGATGCAGATGGAAAATATTATTCGCAGTACAGCTTATCAAATAATGTTGTACCGGGTGATACAGACAATATGACTGTAGATGTAAAAGCAGATACAGGATATTCACTTACATACACATGGTATGAGTACAAAGATGGCAAGTGGAATGAGATAACTGATGCCAAGACTAATGTTTACTCAAAGAAATTTGAGACAGCAGATTTTGACAGTACCACATCTAAGCAGTATAAGTGTAAGGTAACAGCTTCAAATGGTACTCTTACATATGACAAGTCATCTTTTATTTTCTTTGAAAACAGAGATCCTGAAATGTACGAGAATTATTCAAATGTTAAGTATGGAAGTACATCAAGATCTAATGCAAAAGACAATGCACTTAAAACAGCAATAGGTTCATCTGCAACACTTTCAGGACCTAAGGTATCTGTGAACAGTCAGTACCAGCTCAATTATCAGTGGCAGAAATTTACTAAGATTGATAAAGATGAGTACAATAAGAACCATTTGATCAAAGTAGATGAAAACACATGGGAAACTAATACTGACTATGGATATACATCAGTATATGATGAAGATAAAGATGAGTATGTATATACTTATTATAAATGGACCGATATAAAAGATGCAACAGCAGATACATACACTATCGCAAGTGTGACAGATACTGCTGAAAAATCTGATTTTGGTGAGTACAGACTTAAGTATAACGCATACAAGGCAGGAACGACTGATCTTACAAATGCAAAATCAGTCGCATCCGGAGAGTTCTATGTAGATCTTGAGCAGTTTAATGGATTTACGGCAGCACTTCCAAAGAATACTGAGGACAATTATACTCTTGAAGTAGGAGAAACCATCGACCTCGGTGTAATTGCTTCTATTGCAAATACAGAAGCTAACAATCAGAAATATGACATAGCATATCAGTGGCAGAAATATGACAGCAAGACAAAGGCATATACAGATATTAAAGATGCCACAACAGCGGATTACAAGAAAGAAAACATCACAGCAGATGATTTTGGAAAATACAAATGCGTTATCACTGTTATTGACAAGACGACAAAAGCAGTAATAAGTGATGTTAAGCCAGCAGAATTTGAGTTTAATATCAAACAGGCTGTTAAGGCTGAAAATGATACTTTAACAGTAAAATCAGAGTCATCATATGTTGTCAATCACAAGAATGTAGGTGACAATGTAACATTAAGCGTAGCTGCTGAGACAGCAGATGCTGCAAAATATCCTCTTACTTACAAGTGGGAGAAGATTGAAAAAGACTCATACAGTGATTCATATGGCAAATATGTTGATGTTATGGGATCAGACGGAAAAGCAGTTTCAACTGCTGACTATGCTTTAAATATAGCGGATGAAAATGCATTTACAACATATCGTTGTACTGTTTCAAACGGTGCTCACAGTCAGAAAGTTACCTTTAATGTTTTAAAGAATGATAATTTCTATGCTTATGCAGCAGCAACAAAATCAGATAATAAAACATTCATTAAGAAAGCCGGCGAAAGCGTAAAGATGCAGGTCGTAAACGGCTCTGATGATGCAGCAGCTACATTCAGCTATAAGTGGTATGCTTGTAGTTCTAATCACAGGTCTTATAAGAACGAAGACGATGACGATTGGTACACTATCGGTGACGGTTATGTGCAGAAGAGACTTGCAAATACAACATCAGTTTATGAGATTTCATCTCTTACGGATGCAGATTTTGATGTAAATTATTATTATTGTGAAGTTAAGAACGAACTCACAAAAGAGACAAAGACAGTAACATTCTATGTAAAGAAATATGATACAACAGACATAACATTTACTGACCTTGACGGAGCATATGACAGTTCAGGTACATCTTGTATTGATGTTGAACTCGGCTCATCAAAAGAGTTTGGTGCAGTTGTTAAAAATCCTGAGTCAAAGAACTTTATTTACAAGTGGTCATTTGAAAAACTTCATAAAGATGATACAAAATATGAGTATGATTATGAGAGAGCACTTGACTGCACAACAGAAAAGCTTACTCTTTCAAATATCACGGAAGACAATTTAGGAAGATATACACTTCGCATTTACGAGGGAAGTGCAGCAGATGATGATACACCTGTTATCACTCACTATTTCGAGGTATCAAAGAAAGATGCAGCAGCAAAGAAGTTTACATTAAGTGCTGTCGGCAATGGACAGACAGGTTACTATCGTTCAGTAGGCGGAAATGTTACATTTGCGACAGAACTCAGTACAGAGTCAACAGACACTGTAACATATCAGTGGTATCAGGGCGGATATTATGATGATGACGATGATACATATAATAAGGGAGATGCCATATTAGGCGAGACTGGTTCTTCACTTAACCTTACAAACTTAAGAAAATCTGACTTTGGTAAATATACTTGTGTTGCTAAAGCAGGTAAATTAACAGACTTTATTACATTTAGTGTATCAGAGGCAGATGCTATCACAGTTGACTGGAACAATGATGAATTTGACATTTATGGCGGCGGTGCAAGTTACAACAAGACAGTTAAGGCTAAGATTGGAGATTCAACAAATCTTACAGCGGTTGTGACAAGTGCAACAGGTGATGCTATCTCATATCAGTGGTATGAAGAGATTTTGGAAGATACACACTATAATTTCTACGCTAAAGATAATGTAGAAAAAGGTGCATATAAGATTATGCAGGGTCAGACAACTGACACACTTGCACTTAACCAGATGACTAAAGATGCATTTAAACGCTATAAGCTTGTGATTTCAAATGGCGGATATACTGTAAATGTTTTCTTTAAACTTGTTCGTACAGACCTGCCTAAGGTAAGTGTTAAGGCTGACAAGACAAGTCTTGAAAAGGGTGAGACAGCAGTTCTTACTGCAAAGGTTACAAATCTTGGAGACAAGACAGCAACATATCAGTGGTACAAGAATGGCAAGAAGATTGATGGTGCTACGGCAGCAACATATACAACAGAAGCACTCTTTAGTGATTTAAATGAACTTAAAGATGATGAAAAATCTGTTACATACAAATGTGAAGTATCAACAGATATTGACAAGGTTTCAGATGAGGTTTACCTCAACTTTGCAGGCTGGGGAACTATAAGCCAGACTAAAGATTTTGTCATGAAAGGTGATACTGTAGACATCGGTGTAAAGATGAAAGAAGCCGGTGACTGGAAGTACACATGGTATAAGAAAGATGTAGTCAGTGATGAGTATGTAAAAGTACCAGAAGCTACATCAGCTACAATTTCTGCAATCGCAACAAGTGATGACAGCAAGAAACTTGATAATAACAGATATAAGGTAGTAGCAGAAAAAGGAAGTGATGAGACATATGTTAGTTATTATGCATATGCAGATGTAGATGTATTTAATATATCTGACATGACTACACTTCCTTCAGGAAAGGTTGCAGCATATAATAAAGATGCTGATGAAGAGACAAACTACAATCAGTACTTTGGTTATGGTATTGATGGTGCATCTAAGCTTAGAATGACATTCAGCAAAGATTCAAATCTTTATGACAGTAATGCAGCATTATATGTATTTGAGCTTGATACACAGAAGATTCATCGTTTTGACGGTTATGACCTTGCAGGACGCACATATGTATTTGATAGTGGTAAGTGTGTATTTGAACTTACAAGTGCTGGTTCAGATAAATATACATCAGCAACTGACGGCTTTACAGTTGAAAAGGCAATCAATCCTGACATTGATTACTCAACACTTTCTGTAAGCAAGAAGAGTGTAAAACTTAATGCAGGCAAGAGTGCAACAATCACATACAGAGCACTTGACAACTTTGGTGATACAACTAAGGTTACAGCTAAGACATCTAACAAGAAAGTTGCTACAGTTTCTGTTGCAGCAGGAAAGGTTACTATCAAGGCTGCAGGCAAAGCTAAGGGAGCAGCAACAGCTAAGATTACTCTTAAAAACGGAACTAAGAAAGCAACTATCAAGGTTACTATCAACAACCCTGTTAAGAAAGTAAAGGCTGCCAAGAAGAAAGCCACTGTTAAGAAGAAAAAGACAGTTAAGCTTACATTCAAGGTAACATCTTACAACAAGGCTAAGAAGACATCTGATAAGATAACTTACAAGACATCTAAGAAGAAAGTTGCTAAGATTACAAAGAAGAAAGTTTCAAGCAAGAAGATTATTGTCTCAGTTAAGGGTCTTAAGAAGGGAACTTCTAAGATTACAGTAACTATAGGCAAGAAGAAAGCTGTTGTAACAGTTAAGGTTAAATAATAACCGGATCTTAAAGCAGTGAATATTTCTTAAATAAACGCACATCTTAAGATGTGTAAAGAAAAACACCACCGGCTGGCATCTGCCAGCTGGTGGTGTTTTTTGTTATCAGGCAGATATTTGTTGTATGTTCGGTTGCCTGTTTATAATACTATTAGCTGTTATCACAGCATATCAGAAAGAAAATGCCTGATAGCGCTAAAATATAGTTTCAAGTTTCTCTAAGTCAAGTTCCTTTTCAGGTGCAAATACATCTGAGGTAAGATAGTTTACAAGGGATTTTATAAGCTGTTTTACTTCAGTGCTTTCTGCTATTTCTCCAAGTTTTGATGTGCATACCATAAGTTTTCCGTCACCAGCTTTTCCTTCAAAGAGGATACCGAGTTTATGGTTTCGCTCAAAGTTATCTGCCATCTGTACTATAGGTCTGTAATCTTTATCGGTCACATCATCAAGTATTGCACAACGGCTGTGAGATACTATCTTATACCACTGAGGGGTTGAGTATCTGTGCGTGGCAAAATCGTTAAGTGCAGGGTGCCTGTTGTCGATAAGAAGACCCATTGTGCCTACTGCGACAGGTTTCTTCATCCATTCACATATATCCCTGAACATCGGGTAACACCAGAAGTCAGTACAATAAAATCCCTCAAGGCTTTCTTTTACTTCATTTGGCATAAAGAGAACCTTTTTGCCCTGCTTAAGGAGTGATTTTGTTTCAGTAAATTCATTTGTTATAAATACCTGATTATCACCTTCGCCTATGCTTGCGATATTTTCAAGTGATAAAACATCATCATTGACAGGATAACAATAAAGTTCATATTTATTTTTGTATGGTGTGCCGTCAATCGTAAGGATAAGGTCATACACGGCAGTTTTGTCTGTCTCAGGCATTGCAAAGGAAATCCCGCCAAGCTGAACAAGTTCTTTTGCTCCGTCAGGAATTTTCACATCACCGCTTGTTACCACGCTTGTTTCACCGTTTACGGCAAAGCCCGTGGTTTCTGCGGCACTTACATCACGGCGGATAAGTTCATAGTGAAGTTTTTTGCCGGTGAGTTTTTCAGGATTGTAATATCTTATGGCAAGGTCAGCTTTAAAGTTTTCGCCTGATGTGTAGACATATTTTTCAAACTGTGCAAGGAGTATTGCATCTGAACAAAAGCCAGCCCATTCTTCAGGTGTTATATGACCCTTGCTGTCCATAAATGCATCAAGTATTCCAACAAGTGCCGTACCCTGTCCCGGAAAGTCCTGAAGATCGAGTATCTGGTAACCTGCTACAAGACTGCTTCTTGCGGCAGCTTCAAGTTCTTCTTTGTAGCATTGTACTGATAACATACCGCTTGCATAGAAGAAGTCGTCTGCCTGGTCGAGCATACCTTTCTTGTCAAGGTTATCCCTGAATACCTCAAAGTTTCTTGCTTTCAATACACCGGTATATTTAGGTATTTCCTTAAAGTTTGGATATACGGCATACTGACCGATTTCATGTGTCACGACAGGGATGTGTGGTATGAGCGGTCCGTCTGCACTTGCCGCCTTGACTTTTTTTACACCCGTTCCGTACTGGATTTCAATCTCCTCACCTGCATCGGTGCCATTGCCGGAGTTTTCATCATCAGGAACTATTTCCTTATCATAATTGTGTGTTGTTGATGGTTCTTCCCACTGGATATGACCGAGAGGTGCATCACACATACCATAAGAACCTCTTATAAGACGGTTCTTGCTGAAACGGACACCGACAAAGAAATCGTCTTCAGGCAGAAGAACCGGTGTGTGCTGGAAGTTGTTTGAACCCTGTGTGTATAGGTGGCGGTTGTCTACATTGCGGTAGCCCGTGATTATTTCAGCCATACGCTCTTTGCTGCCCCAGAGTTCATTTCCGAGTGACATCATGCAGTATGAAGCGTGGTTTCCAAAAGTATTTAACATACGGAAACCTTCTTCGATAAGATAATTCTGCTCGGTTTCATTGTGGTTTTCATCACCCAGTGCTGTGAGTGTTCCCCAGAATGGAAGCTGTGGTTCCATATAAATACCGAGCAGGTCTGCTGCGATAAAGGCGGCTTCAGGCGGGCAGCAGGTATGGTATCTGTAGTGGTTTATGCCGTAAGACTTTGAAATCTTCATAACGCGTACCCACTCGTCCACATCAGCAGGAACTGCACCTGTAAGTGGAAATACAAGTCCATCATGTTTTCCACGGAGAAATGCCGGCTCACCGTTTATAAGAAATTTAGTCTCGGTTGTTGAAAACTTTCTAAGACCAAAAGTAGTGACTGTATTTTCGTCTGAACCGCATAAAGAAATCTCAAGACGGTAGATAACAGGTGTGTATTCGCTCCATAAAACGGCATCTTCACCGAGGAAGTATTCAAACTCTGCCGTGCTTTCACCTTTTGCAAATATAACCTGAATCTCTGCTGCCGGTGCTTTTATACCTGTGTCTCCATTTATGTCCGTAAGAAAAGCATTGACATTTAAAGTGACTTTCTTATCCTCCGCCATGTCATTAACTGTTTTTAATATGACGGTCACGGATTTTTTGTCAACATCAGGATAAGTTTTAACATCTGAAATATATATCTTATCAAATATGCGGAGTGAAATTTCACCTATGATACCGTTCCAGTTAGTCTGTGTGTCCGGTGAAGTTAGATGACCGCCTTTTGTAGGGTAATCCACATTGGACACAAGCACGGTTATCCTAAAATCAGTCTTTTTAACAAACCTTGTAATATCGTAATAATGCGGTGTCGTGAGACTGTCAAATTCACCTGCAAAGGTATCGTCTATCCATATTTTTGTAAGTCTTGTTCGCTCCAAAAAAAGAAAGATATTTTTATCTGTGTCGCTCTCATCAATATGTACATCTTTAGAGTACCATGCATATCCCTCAAAAAGATAAGGGTCGGTCAGAAATCCCGTTTCCTTTTTATCACTTAAAGTTCCTTTTTTGGCAATAGAAGTGGTTCCCGGAAGAGTGATAGTGTCATTTTTTGCTTTGTCAAATAATCTTGCTTCAATTCCCTTTTTGTCAGGGTCAAGTTCAAAATTCCAAATTCCTGATAAATCAATTTTCTTAATCATTTAAGTCCTCCGTATCAATTATGATGTATTCGCATTATCTTATTTATTATAAACGCTGATATAAGGGCTTTCAATATAAAAAGCCTACACAAATTACCTTAAAAAACTCAGTATGATGCAAGTGGCAAAAGAAAATATCTCCTTTTGATGGTGTAATATCGGTATTTTTATTGCAAGCCATTTTATAATGAGATATACTTAGATGTATATGAGTAATAATGGAAGAGTAAAGGTAGTTATTGAAAGCTGCATACTTCTGATAGCTTTAGTAATAGTAAGTTGTCTCTATACGGCAGAGCTTTCAAAAAGCAGAAATGTATTAAAAGAAGAAAACAAAAACGGTGTTGTGCATGAAGAAAAAAAGCAAAGTAAAACTGTAAAAAATGCTTTATTTGATAAGGATGATTATAAAGCGGAAGGATTTAAAAATATTACGGTTGTAGTGGATGCCGGTCATGGCGGAAAAGACGAGGGGGCGAGGTCAAATAACCGCAGATACAGAGAGAAAGATTGCAATCTTGCCATGGTAAAAAAGCTGAAGCAGATGTTAGACCAGACAGATATAAATGTTATATATACAAGGCTGGAGGACAGATATATCACTAAAAAAAGGCGTACTGTCATAGCAAATATGAAAAAAGCAGATCTGTTTATAAGCATACATTGCAATGCTTCAGACAATATTCATTCAAGGGCATCAGGCATCGAGACACTTTATGCAAAGCGTAAAGGTGATAACAGGCTTATGACAAACCGCAGATTTGCACATATTTTGTTAGATACCGTAGAGGCTTCTTCTTTAAATAAAGCAAGAAAATGTATAAGAAGAGAGGATCTTTTTGTACTTCGTCATACGGATATGCCGGCTGTTATAGTTGAGACAGGATATATGTCGAACAGAAAGGATATGAGTTACATAAATTCACAAAAGGGACAGTATGACATTGCAGATGGAATTTATAAAGGTATCATAAAGTCTCTTAAAGAAATGAGCAGGAGGAAGAAACGAGGATGACAAAAATTATAGTTGCCACAGGCAATGAAAATAAAATGAAAGAAATAAGACAGATAATAAAAAGAGATGATATTCAATTTGTATCTCTTAAAGACGAGGGACTTTCTGATGTTGAAATCGTTGAGGATGGAGATACATTTGAGGAAAATGCCATTATTAAGGCAAAAACGATAGCCGACATCACAGGCACTATCGTTATTGCCGATGACTCGGGACTTGAAGTTGATTATCTTGATAAGGCACCGGGAGTATATTCGGCAAGATATATGGGCGAAGATACTCCGTACACCGTAAAAAACAATCATATCATAGAGCTACTTAAGGATGCCAGGGGCGTGGAGAGAAGTGCAAGATTTGTATGCGTCATCGCCTGCGTTATGCCTGATGGAAATGTAATAACGACCAGAGGTACGATAGAGGGTCAGATAGGATATGAAGAAAAAGGTGAAAACGGATTTGGATATGATCCTATATTTTATCTTCCTGAAAAGGGATGCACAACGGCAGAACTTTCACCTGAGGATAAAAATGAGATAAGCCACAGAGGCCGTGCACTTACGGCGATGTATAAAAAGTTGGAGGGAGTGTTATAGATGGCGATGAAGATACTTATTGTCAGTGACTCTCATGGAAATAACAGAAACCTGATACAGGCTGTCAAAAATATGTCTGGTACAATGGATATGATGATACATCTTGGAGACATGGAGTGCAGTCCTGACAGGATAAGAGAGCTTGTTGACTGTCCGGTCGAGATGGTAAAAGGAAATTGTGATTATGGTAACGAGCTTCAGGGTGCGAAGCTTATTCAGATAGGTGGGCATAAAGTATTCATAACACATGGAAATCACTATGGCGGCGAGTTTGGAATACCGACGATGAAAGATATTGCAAAGGAAAACGGTGCAGATATAGTGATGTTTGGGCATTCACACAAACCTGTTATTGAAAAGAGTGGAGATGTGACAGTCATAAATCCGGGAAGTATTTCAAGACCGAGACAGGATGGATTCAGACCAACCTATATGGTTATGAACATAGAGGATGATGGCAGAACGGATTTTGTACTTGTAACTATGTGATTCAGATGTAAGATACAAATAAAATTTTATAACCTGCATCTGAGATGCGGCATCAATATAAAAACATAATACAAAACATTAATCCGTAACAGGAAATAATAGGGAATTTTCTAAAAATGAAACTGACAGAAAAAGAATTTAATTGGATAGTTGAATATATGCATAACCGTTATGGTATAGAGCTTGGACATAAAAGAGTATTGATAGAGGGACGGCTTGAAAATTATCTTTTAAAAAACGGTTATACGAGTTATGGTGAGTTTATCAACCGGATAGCTTCATCGCCGGATGGTGAAGAGGCAGGCGACATGATAAATATACTGACGACAAATCATACATTCTTTATGCGTGAATTCATGCACTTTGAATATCTTAGCAGATATGTACTTCCTTGGATAAGAGAAAAAAAGCGGGGACAAAGGATGTAAGGATATGGTCAGCGGCAGCGTCAACAGGCGAAGAACCATATACCATAGCGATGATATTAAATGATTATTTCGGCATGGAGCCCGGTTGGGATACCCAGCTTCTTGCAACTGACATTTCAATGGAAGTTTTGCAAAAAGCAAGTGATGGGATTTATCTTACGGAACAGATAGAAAGTATTCCCGACAGATGGAAAAGACAGTATTTCAGAAAAATAAATGATGAGCAGTTTCAGGTAAGCAAAGAACTCAGAAAACAGATTGTCTTTAAGAGGTTTAATCTTATGGATGACATAATGTTTAAGGGCAGATTTCAAGTGGTTTTTCTGAGAAATGTCATGATATATTTTGAGGATCAGACAAAGCTTAACCTTTTGAAAAAGATATATGACCATATGGAAGACGGAGGGTATCTTTTTATCGGTACGACGGAGAGTATAGATAAGATAAAATCCGGATTTAAGTATATACAGCCGTCGATATACAGAAAAATATAAGGTTATTTTCAAAAAATACGGGAGTAACTGATACAGGAAATGAGGGATTATATGAGGAGGGTAAAGGTTCTTGTAGTTGATGATTCGATTATGTTTAGGAAAATGTTGTCGGAATTTCTTGACGAAGATCCTGAGATAGAAGTCGTTGCCATGGCGGGAGATCCATATCAGGCAAGAGATATGATAATCAGATTTAATCCTGATGTTATGACACTTGATATAGAGATGCCGAGGATGAACGGTATAGAATTTATGAAAAAACTTATGCCGCAGCATCCGATGAAAGTTATAATGATTAGTTCGATGCAGCAGACACCGACGGATTATGCTATCTACGGGGCTACTGATTATCTTCAAAAGCCGCATGATATGGACGGTGGGGCGATATATAAATGGGTGCATGAAGAACTTATTGCAAAAGTAAAAGCGGCATATCATGATAAGCTTGCCGAGGAGAAGAAAAAGCAGATTGCGGTTTCTCCAAATAATTTTAAAAGAAAATACAACAATAAAATAGTTGCGATAGGGGCATCTACCGGGGGGACGGAGGCAATACTCAGCGTTGTCAAAAATTTTTATCCAAATATTCCGGGAACGGTAATTGTGCAGCATATGCCGCCGGGATTTACAGAGATGTACGCAGAAAGACTTGACAAAGAGTGCCGTGTTAAAGTCAGGGAGGCAAAGGACGGCGACCTTGTTGAGGATGGCAAGATACTTATAGCTCCAGGTGACAAGCATATGACGCTTATGCGTGAGAATGGCAGATATTATGTCAAATGCTTTGAAGCAGAAAAAGTAAGCGGTCATTGTCCGTCAGTGGATTTTTTGTTCAAATCTGTTGCAAAAGCGGCGGCGAGTGATGCTGTCGGTGTTATACTTACCGGTATGGGCTCGGATGGTGCGAGAGGGCTTCTTGCCATGAGGAAAAGAGGAGCACACACTATCGGTGAGGATGAGAAAAGCTGTGTTGTTTATGGAATGCCAAAGGTTGCATATGACATAGGGGCTGTGCAATATCAGGAACCACTTGAGAATATAGCATCAAAAATATATAATATTTTGAATACTATTCCATAGTAACGATGTCAAAACATCGTTCCATAGTAATGATGTCCAAGCAAAACATCGTTTCATGGTAAAACTTTTTTATAGAAAACAGATAGAAATAAATATAAAAATTCCAGATAACAGGAGGAAGAAATTATGAGAATATTAATAGCAGAGGATGATTTTGCAAGCAGAAAGTTTATGCTTAAATTTTTATCAAAATTTGGTGAATGTGATATTACAGTAGACGGTATGGAGGCTGTAGATGCATATCTTATGGCACTTGACGCTGATACACCATACGATCTTGTGTGCCTTGACATTATGATGCCGGCACTTGACGGTTATCAGGCACTTAAAGCGATAAGAGATATTGAGCAGGAGAGAAAGATTCCGGAAGATCAGAGAGCAAAGATAATTATGACAACAGCACTCAATGAGGGGGCAAATGTAAACAAAGCATTTGATCTTGGCTGTGTAGCATACGCAGGAAAACCTATCGACCAGGTGAAATTTGAGAGCGTGCTTCGTAAACTTGAACTTATTGACTAGAACCGTGCTGGGTTGCTTGCCATAAATTTTTATGTTATGCAAAAGGGATTTGGACACGGAAAATAAGATATACCGCCGCTATGAAACGGCCGGATAAATAGTACAGACAGAATAGGAGGGTGTTATGGGAGATGATATGATTACCGAAGGTATGCTCGATATGTTCATCTTTGAAACAGAGCAGGGACTTGAAAATCTCGAAAACATATGTCTTGAAAGTAAGGATGTTGGAGAGTTTGACGAGGACAATGTAAACGAGATATTTCGTATCATGCATACTATAAAGGGATCATCGGCAGTTATGATGTTTCAGAATGTTGCAACACTTGCACATAAACTTGAAGATGTATTTTATTTTATCAGAGAAAGTCATCCTGATGATGTACCACATGACGAGCTTGTTGATGATGTACTTGAAGTATCGGATTTTATAACAGAAGAACTGGAAAAGATAAAAGATGGTGCTGATCCTGACGAAGATCCGACAGCATTGATAGATAAACTCGATAAGTTTTTAAAGAAAATTCAAAACAAATCAGATAAAGACGCAGAACAGGTTATAGCTGAAAAACAGGAAAAAGCAAAAGAAAGTGAAAAACCACATTTTTATATTGCACCTGTGGCATCAGATGACAGCAAGTTCTACAGTATATATATTACATATTATAAAGAAACTGAGATGGCGAACATAAGAGCATATATGGCTGTCAATTCACTTAAAGGGATTGCGGAGGATATACTTTATACGCCATCTGATATTATCTCAAATCCTGACAGTGCAGATGTTGTTCTTGAATTTGGTTTTAGGATTGCACTTCAGACTACAGAGGGACCACAAACTATAACTGAACTCATAAATTCAAGTGCAGGAATAGAAAACATAGAGATAAAAGAGTGTACCAGTGATGAATTTCTTGATTTCTGTGTGGAGGCTGAGAGTAAACCGGCATCGAGTGCAGGAGATGTTCTCACAGCTCCGGTAGAGAAACCTACGATACTTGTAGACAGCCAGAAGCCGGGCGGTTCGCGGGAGGAAAAAGAAGAAGCTGACAAACAGACAAAGGAAAAAGAAAACGAAACGGATAAGGCAGAGCAGAAAGCAAAGCCAAAGAAAAAGCCAAAGCGTGCTCCGGTCAAGAAAGGTGAAGCACAGAGTTTTATCAGTGTAAATATTAAAAAGATGGATCTTTTGATGGATCTTATCGGAGAGCTTGTTATCGCAGAAGCAGTAGTTTTGCAAAATCCTGACCTTAAAGTGCCGGGACTTGACCTTACAAACTTCCAAAAGTCAGCAGGCCAGCTTTCAAAAATAACATCAGAACTTCAGGATGCCATAATGGCAATGCGTATGATGCCGCTTAAAAATACATTCCAGAAGATGAACAGAATAGTTTATGATACATCCAAAAAGCTTGGCAAAGACATAGAACTTGAGGTTATTGGTGAGGACACTGAGGTTGATAAAAATATTATCGAACATATTTCAGATCCTCTCATGCATCTTATACGAAATTCTGTTGACCATGGAATTGAGAGTGACGAGGACAGAAAAGCCATCGGAAAGACGGAAAAGGGAAAGGTTGTGCTCGAAGCCAAAAATGAGGGCGGTCAGGTATGGATATCGGTATCAGACAACGGTAAGGGTCTTAAAAAGGATGAAATCCTTGAAAAGGCAAAGGCAAATGGACTCTTGGGAAACAGAACAGAAAAAGACCTTACCGAAAAAGAAATATTCAATTTCATAACGGCACCGGGCTTTTCTACAAAGAAGAAAGTTACCGAATATTCGGGCAGAGGTGTAGGAATGGATGTTGTTGTCAAGAATATCCAGCAGGTTGGCGGTGTGCTTGACATTGAGAGTGTTGAGGGGCAGGGTTCTACTATGACGATGAAGATTCCTCTCACACTTGCGATAATCGATGGAATAATTTTTTCTGTCGGGGAGACGAATTTTGTTACACCGACGAACTCTGTTACAGAATTTATACGCATTGAGAAAGATAAACTTATAGTAGAACCTGACGGTGAAGAATATGTCATGATAAGGGAGGAATGTTATCCACTTATCAGATTAAACAGGTTTTATCATCTTGATAATGCGGTTGAAGAAATTGAAGAAGGAATAGTTATCATACTTAATCATGAGGACAGAAAACTTGCTGTATTTGCTGACAGGCTGGCAGGCGAACAGGAGATAGTTGTCAAACCTATACCTTCCTATGTAAAGAAAGTAAAAGGTATATCGGGATGTACGCAGCTTGGTGATGGAAGCATCAGCCTGATACTTGACACAGGCGGACTTGTGATGAATTGATGGAGGTGCAGAATGGATTTAACCGATGGAAAAATGGATATACCTGATGTTATTGTTGAGGACGAAATTCAAAAAGAACAATATATGACATTTAAGTGTGCGGACGAGATATATGGTATTTCAATCAAATATGTAAATGAGATAATCGGCTTATCGCAGATAACAAAAGTACCTGAAACGCAGGATTATCTTATAGGGCTTATAAATCTTAGAGGAAAGATTATACCTGTTATAGATGTAAGGATAAGGTTTGGAAAAGAACCACTTGAATACAATGACAGAACTTGCGTTATAGTTATAGATGTCAAGTCAACAGTCATAGGTCTTATCGTAGATGCGATTGATGAAGTTGCAGCTTTTGCTGAAAATGAGATAACTCCTCCGCCAAGCGTCAGCGACCTTGTAATGCAGGCGAAAAAATATGTGTTTGGAATAGGCAGGGTAAACGGCGAGGTTAAGCTTTTGCTTGACCCGGACAAGCTTATCAATGACCCGGAGCCTGAAAAGGATGATGAAGCAGAAGATGAAACAGAGGAAGAATAAATAAAAATCAATATAAATGGAGGAAAAAACATATGAAGAATTTGAGTTTGGCTAAAAAGACTTTCATTGGATATGGAGTCGCAGGAATTATTTTGATAGTATTTAGTATTATGGGAATAAATGCACAGAGAACAATAGCTGATAAATATAATACGGTATATGATACATATACACAAAAATGCATTGATATAGGAACTTTTACTAAGGATTATAAAGGACTTGAAAGTCTTTTGTCTGACTATGCATATGCAGCAAATGACGGTATAGATTTGAGTTCACTTTCAAAAGAGATTACGGAATCGTCAGAAACCTGTACAAAAGAGCTTGATGATCTTATAGACTCTATTCCAAAGACGGATGAGAACGGACAGGCTAAAACTTCTCTTGAAAATGTTAAAAAAATATTGAATGACGGAACTGCAGCATTTAAGCAGATAATGACACTTGTATCACAGAAAAAATATACTCAGGCAATGAAGATATACAATGATTCCGTAAAAGCAGTATCAGATGATGTTGACGAGGAAGTTTCAAGCGTATCAAAGTATTTTAGTGATAAGAGTGATGCAGGAAGAAAAAGTGTTGAAAAACGAAATGAGCAGTCAAGTGTTGTTTTGAGTATTATAACATTTATATGTCTTGTATTTTTTATCATTATTGCCACTACATATACAAGATTTCTTACAAAACCTATCAAAGCACTTACCGACCTGGCAGAAAAGATTTCAACAGGTGACCTTTCAGGTGATAAGATTGCTGCGACGACAAACGATGAACTTGGAAAAATGATAAACAGCTTTAATAAAGTTGTTGAAAGAATGAAGAGAGAGGTTGCCGTAGCGAATGATGTTGCAGGAGGAAATCTCTCAATGCAGATAAATCCACAGACAACAGCAGATCAGCTTGGTTTTGCGTTTAAACTTATGGTTGACTCAAATAATAAGACGCTTGGAAATATTAAAGAATCGGCATACCAGGTAGGTGCAGGAGCACAGCAGGTGGCAATAGCAAGCCAGTCACTTGCACAGGGTTCTACACAGCAGGCAAGTGCGATTGAGCAGGTGACAGCATCAATTACAGAAGTAACATCCAGAACTAAGCAGAATGCCGAGGAAGCAAAAGAAGCTGAAAATCTTGTGAATCAGGCAAAGGATGAGGCATCAGCCGGAACAGATGAGATGAACAGAATGATGTCGGCAATGCAGGATATTACAGAGTCATCAGAAAATATATCAAAGATTATCAAGACGATTGATGATATTGCATTCCAGACGAACATACTTGCACTTAATGCAGCGGTAGAGGCAGCGAGAGCAGGTGAGCATGGCAAGGGATTTGCAGTAGTAGCTGAGGAAGTAAGAAACCTTGCAGCAAAGAGTGCGGCAGCAGCGAGTGAGACAGCAGAGATGATAGAAGATTCTATCGAAAAGACTCAGAACGGTTCAGTTATAGCAAGTGAGACAGCTTCAAAACTTGCAGCCATAGCAGGAAATGTTGAGGAGATAGTCAGGATAGTTGCCAATATCGCAGAGTCCTCAACTGAGCAGGCAACAGCACTCAGTCAGATAGACGAGGCTATCGGACAGGTCTCATCTGTCATTCAGAATAATTCTGCTACAAGCGAACAGTGTGCAGCCGCAAGTGAACAGTTGTCAAATCAGGCTCAGAACCTTAAGGTGCTTCTTGGAAATTATAAACTTAAAAATAATCCGGGAATGACAGGTCCTGATTATGGCAGTCAGTCAGGAAATATAGGTACAAACACAGGTATGGCAAAAAAAATAGATTCATTTGGAGTTTCAAATAGTGCAGGATTTAACAACAGTGCACACCGCATACCTGATGCTTCAGAGTTTGCAGGACAGAGCAGCTACAGTGAAAATGAGAATATTATATCATTAGAAGATAATGGTTATAGTAAATATTGATTGACCGTACACTAATCATAAATATATAATATTTGAAATAATTTATTCATTAAGTAAATAAAGAAAATTCCTCAAAACACCCGTAATGCTTATTTTACGGGTGTTTTGTTGCTGATAAAAATGACATAAAAACTTTTTTTGTCAATAAAAAAGATAATATGAGAAAATTTGTTAATTAGAAATACTTGACTATAGGTTAAATACATGATAAAAATTAGTTGTTGCAGGTATAAAGTTATTTTTATACCATAACAAATATAATTTATACATTTTATCAATATACAGGAGGAAATTATCGTGGTAGAGATGAAAGAATGGGATGGCTTTGAAGGAAGACTCTGGAAAGAGGAAATCAATGTCAGACAGTTTATTCAGGACAACTATACACCATATGAAGGTGATGAATCATTCCTTGAGGGACCTACTGAGGCTACAGATAAGCTTTGGGGAGCACTTCAGAAACTTCAGAAAGAAGAGAGAGCAAAAGGCGGAGTGCTTGATATGGATACAAAAATCGTATCTTCGATTACTTCACATGATGCGGGATATATAGATGAGTCGTTAAAGGACTTAGAGAAAGTAGTAGGACTTCAGACAGATAAACCTCTCAAGCGTGCATTTATGCCTTATGGTGGTATCAAGATGGCAGTTCAGGCTTGCGAGACATACGGATATGAAGTAGACCCTGAGATTAAAAAGATTTTCACGGTATATCACAAAACTCATAATACTGCTGTATTTGATGCATATACACCTGAAATGCTTAAGGCGCGTCACAATAAGATAATGACAGGACTTCCTGATACATACGGTCGTGGTCGTATCGTAGGTGATTACAGACGAGTTGCTCTTTATGGTATTGACTTCCTTATTGAAGAGAAAAAGAAAGACAAGCTCAAATGTGGAAGCGGAAGCATGAAAGGCGAAGTTATCCGTCTTAGAGAAGAAATCGCAGAACAGATTCGTGCCCTTGAAAACATGAAGAAAATGGCTGAGATTTATGGATTTGATATTTCTGAGCCGGCAAAGAATGCAAAAGAAGCAATCCAGTGGATTTACTTCGGATACCTTGCAGCAATCAAGACACAGAATGGTGCAGCGATGTCAGTAGGCCGTGTATCAACATTCATTGATATTTATATCGAGAGAGATATGAAGAAAGGCATCCTTACAGAGAAAGAAGCACAGGAGCTTATCGATCATATGACAATGAAGTTCAGAATGGTTAAATTCGCAAGAATCCCATCATACAATGAACTTTTCTCAGGTGATCCGGTATGGGCTACACTTGATGTTGCAGGTACAGGTGTTGACGGACGCTCAATGGTAACAAAGACTGATTACCGTTTCCTTCATACACTTGAGAACATGGGACCTGCTCCTGAGCCAAATCTTACGGTATTTTATTCATCAAAACTTCCTGATAACTTTAAGAGATATGCAGCTAAGATTTCCATCACAACAAGCTCTATCCAGTATGAGAACGATGATGCAATGAAGCCTGTATGGGGTGATGATTACGCTATCTGCTGCTGTGTATCAGCAACACAGACAGGTAAGGAAATGCAGTTCTTCGGTGCAAGAGCAAATCTTGCTAAGTGTCTTCTCTATGCTATCAACGGTGGTGTTGATGAAAAGACAGGCGACCAGGTAGGACCTAAGTACAGACCTATTACATCTGAGTACCTTGACTATGATGAGGTAATGGAAAGATATGATGACATGATGGACTGGCTTGCAGACCTTTATGTAAATACGCTTAACCTCATCCAGTATATGCATGACAAGTATTATTATGAGGCAGCAGAGCTTGCACTTATGGATACAGACTTAAAGAGAACATTTGCAACAGGTATCGCAGGATTTTCTCATGTAATTGACTCGCTTTCAGCTATCAAATATGCAAAGGTTAAGGTTATTCGTGATGAGAACGGACTTGCAAAAGATTATGAGATAGAAGGAGATTTCCCTAGATACGGAAATGATGATGACAGAGCAGACGAGATTGGTGTATGGCTTCTTGGAACATTCATGGATAAGATTAAGAAGCATCACACATACAGACGCTCAGAGCCTACAACATCAATTCTTACAATCACATCAAATGTAGTTTACGGAAAAGCAACAGGTTCAATGCCTGACGGAAGAAAAGCCGGAGAGCCTTTATCACCTGGAGCAAACCCAAGCTACGGTGCAGAAAAGAGCGGACTTTTAGCTTCGCTTAACTCACTCACAAAACTTCCATATGAGTGGGCACTTGATGGAATTTCAAATACACAGACAATCAATCCGGGAGCACTCGGAAACGAGGATGGCGAGCGTGTGACAAACCTTGTTCAGGTAATGGACGGTTACTTCGACCAGGGAGCACATCACCTCAATGTCAATGTATTCGGTAAAGAAAAACTTATCGACGCTATGGAGCATCCTGAGAAAGAGGAGTATGCAAACTTCACAATTCGTGTATCAGGATATGCAGTTAAGTTCATTGACCTTACAAGAGAGCAGCAGCTCGATGTAATCGCAAGAACCTGCCATGACCATATGTAAGAAATTATAAGCCGAGTGTACTATGCTTTTTAATGATGTATAAGAAGAAATGGTATGCAAAAGGCATTTAATACTATCAAGCAGGCAGCAAAGCCTATCACGAATATCCGCTTGATAGATATTGAAAAAATAGCTGCCAAACGCACGCAGGTGTGGGCAGTAAATAAATAACTCCCAATTGCCGCCGGAAAGGCGGTGATGGGGAGTTTTTTGTTGAAATTTATGTCATGGATTGCAATTTTTACAATCATGCAAATAGCAATTTGTATGTATAAATATATTGTTATCTATATTTGATGCTTTCATAACTTAATGATAAAAATCAATAAGCTATGTATAATTTCAAGAGCAAATCTGCTATACTATAAGCGATTTAGGATTATAAAAAAAGGAAATGGAGATTATTATGTCAGAAAATAAACAGATATATGCAAGAGTTCATTCAATAGAAAGTTTTGGTTCGGCAGACGGGCCGGGAGTGAGATTTCTTGTCTTTTTACAGGGTTGCAATATGCGTTGTAAATATTGCCATAACCCTGATACATGGAAACTTCCGGGGGATGACTATGATAATTTAAAGACGCCGGAGGAACTTTTAAAACAGGCTAAAAGATACAAAAGTTATTGGGGAAAGACCGGCGGCATCACGGTAAGCGGCGGCGAAGCACTTTTACAGATAGATTTTCTTATCGAATTTTTTAAACTTGCAAAGCAGGACAAAATTCATACAACACTCGATACTGCCGGAAATCCGTTTACAAGAGAGCCGGAGTTTTTCGACAAGTTCAATGAACTTTTAAAATACACGGATTTATTTATGCTTGATATAAAACATATAGATGATGAGGAGCATAAAAAACTTACGGGATTTACAAATAAAAATATACTTGATATGGCTGAGTATCTTTCAAAACAGGGAAAAGATATGTGGATAAGGCATGTTCTTGTTCCGGGGATAAATGATGATGAGAAATACTTAAAAAGACTTTATGAATTTATCTCAAAATTAAAGACAGTCAAAAAAGTTGAGATACTTCCTTATCATACGCTTGGTGTATTTAAATGGAAGGAACTCGGTTACAAGTACAGCCTTGAGGATGTCGAGCCGCCTACAAAAGAGCAGGTGGAGAGGGCAAAGGAGATACTTCATATTAAATAGAAGATGTATTGTGGGATTGGAAAATGGTTAATTGCAGATGTTTTTCACATGGTGTAAAAGCATATAAAGAAATGAGGTTAAAATGAATAAAGATAAAAGACCAAAGATCGTTTTTATGGAGGCACAGTCACTTGGTGATGACATGGATCTGTCTGCTTTTGATAAGCTCGGTGATGTTACTGTATATGATGTAGATACTCCGGCTGAAAATGCAATCCGTATCAAGGAAGCAGATATTGCCATTATGAATAAGATAAAGATGGATGAGTCTATTTTAAAGGATGCAAAAAATCTGAAACTTATCTGTATCACGGCTACAGGAACTGACCCAATTGATGTTCCTTATATAAAGAAGCGTGGAATTGCGGCTTCTAATGTTGTCGGCTATTCTACGGAGGCAGTGGTGCAGCATACCTTTTCGCTGCTTTTTTATCTGTGGGAAAAGTCGAGATTTTATGATGATTATGTAAAGAGAGGTGAGTACGAGAGACAGGTCGGCTTCGGCTGTTTTCCAGAGAAGTTTCATGAGCTTGCAGGTAAGACATGGGGCATTATAGGTCTTGGCAGGATTGGCAGGCGTGTTGCTGATATTGCAAAAGCATTTGGGTGTGAAGTTATATATTATTCAACTTCGGGAAAAAACAGTAACAGCGATTACAGACAGGTTTCGTTTGATGAACTGCTTTTAAGATCTGATATAGTGTCAATTCATGCACCGCTAAATGATGCGACAAGTAAACTTATGAATGAGAGTGCATTTAAGAAGATGAAAAAAGATGCGGTACTTTTAAATCTCGGCAGAGGTGGTATCATAGACGATGAAGCATTGGCAGAGGCTATAGAGAATGACGAGATAGGAGCTGTAGGACTTGATGTTTTAAACGGCGAGCCGATAAAGCACGACAATCCTTTAAACAGAATTCTTGACAGAAGCAATGTTTATATAACACCGCATATCGCATGGGCAGCAGTAGAAGCGAGAAAACGCTGTGTGGAGGAAGTTTATAAGAATATTGAGTCATTCCTTAACGGCGAGGTGAGAAATTCGGTGTATGATATTTAGGTAAATTTGAATTTATTGATATGATTTGCAAAATATATAAAATCAGATTTAATCAGATATTTATGCTTGCTTTTAGAGAAAAACTTTAAATTATTACAAAAACGATTTGTTTTTTTACATTAAATAAAAAAAAACAAATCATATGCTATATTAAATATAGAAAGTAAGTGTTTAATAGTTATTACATTGAAAGATAATGTATAATTAAAAAAGTGTGAAACGGCGAGGAGAAAAAACAACTTTTAAGTCATCTGTAAATGGACCAGTATTTACATGGGTTTCATCATTGTCTATAGATATTTGCGAAACTATCATAAATCTTGGTTAAATTGTGCAGATATAACAAATAGTGTTAGTCGGCATTTTTGTCGTCGTCAGCACTTAATCAGCGTTTTTTGCTGATTTATGTACTGCTACGAACGACAACATAGCGAAAGCGTGCCGACGATATTATTTGTTATAGCTGTGCAATTGACACAACATATACTTAGTTTCGCAATTACCTAATCATTGTCTAAAAAGTAAGGAGTGGAATGATTTCATGAAAAAAGGAAAAATTTTTGCAATATGCATTGTGGTTTGCCTTATCTTAATTTTTGCAGTCTATAGTAACAAAAAGGTAAAGGGAGTAAAACTTTTTGGTTTTGCAAAGCCTGAGAAAATGACGATAGAAATGGAGATTGGTTCTGTAAGAAATAAAGTCATGGCAGATAAGGACAAAGAAAAGTTTATTTCATACCTTAATAATGCCGGCTATAAAAAAGTAAAAAGTGAATTGATTGAGGGAGTCAGTGTAATTTATATAAAAAGTAAAGACAAAAAATGGCAGATTGGGATTGCCGGGTCAAAAGTATTTTATAATGGAAAATGTTATGAGATGGATAGAGAGGTTATTAATGATTTAAGAGAACTGGCAGGGCTTTAAACGCAGATAGAGAAAAGCTAATATCTGATTTACCTGAAAATGAGTGTTGCCGGATAATGTAAGTGTGAGCAGAAATAAAAAGCCTTACATCTTTAAATTCTTACAAAAACGCTTTGTTTTTTTACATCCTGCATAAAAATGCAATGAAATATGTTATTATTTTCATTGTAAATAGGTGTATTTTTGCCGGGAGTAGTGAGTTATAAGATTACCGTAGTATTGCAGATGTGATAAACGGTAATGATATAAATTGCGGCAGAAAGGAGGAAAAATGCAGGATGTTTGACAGTGATGAAATTTCCGAGAGACTTACAAATCGTCTTATAAGAAAAAAAACGGCTGAGTTGGGCGAGATTGAAGAGTATCAGCAGAGAATCAAAAAGACGATAATATATTTGAGAAATTTTATCATTGTATTTATCATCATAGTTGTGATTATTGTTTTGTGTCTGAAAGTATTATGAGAAGACAGCAGAGTGGATTTAGGATATCCGCTTGAATGTTTACACTATGTATTGTTGACGGCAAAAATTTCATACATGGTGCAGTATTTGGTATGGATGATAATAATTTTTGGTTCGTGAAGATAGGAGAAAAGGGTTAAGGTTGATATAAATAAATTACGATGTTGGGGTCAAAAGGTATTTTGACCCTAACATCAAATTATAAAAGTATAATATTTTATATGACTCAAACTTTGCACTTGAATAAGTGCCTATACACCTTGAAAATTCGATAATAATTGGCAAAAATATAGCATGAAACCGTCTGGCTTTAATATAATTGAGTTGCTAAAAACAATAATACTTCCGGAGGCTCATGCAATGAATAAAAGTATAACACAAGCAACTCAAAATGATAAGCAGATTTCAAAATCTATAAAAAGATTTTTTGCGAGATTTCATGTTTCTTCTGCTTTGAAAGCATCCAATGCCTACAAAAAGAAAGTGGGTCCAGTAATGGAAATTTTCCAGTATTTGTTTCTGCTGATTTTTTCTAACAGAAGAATGTACATGAACCTGATTATAGGACGAAATACGCCTGATTTTGCGAAGGATACTGTATATCGTTTTATGAAAATGATTCAGATTAACTGGATCCGCTTCACGACGATTCTTTCAGCCCGAATCATCAAGGATGTCATTCTTCCTTTAGATTCTGAGGAATGTGCAAATGTTCTTATCATTGAAGATTCCATGTTTGAGCGTAACCGCTCAAAAAAGGTTGAACTCCTTGCCAAAGTCTATGACCATGCAAAACATAAATATCGCTTTGGTTTTCGAATGCTTACATTAGGCTGGTCGGACGTAAATCTGGATGAGAACGAAATCGTCCGGATCTATGGAAAACATTGGGACATAGAGGTATTCTTCAAGGTGTGCAAAAGTTACCTTAATCTCAGCAGAGAATGCAACTCTCTTTCCTATGATGCAATGACCACACATACTGCGGTTGTTTTTACACGATACATGATGTTGTCGCTGGAAAGCAGGGAATCCAATGATAATCGTTCTCTGGGCGAGCTTTTTTTATACTTTTCAGATGAAATGTCCGATATCACATGGATACAGGCATTTCAAATGCTGCTTCAAATGTTCAGAACAATGCTTACGGAAAATACCGAATTGTCAGAAGTGAAAATCAGCGAATTGGTGGATGCATTTATAAATGCACTTCCGGTCATTTTGAAAACAAAACTGCAAGCTGCATAAAGTTTGAACATTGACAATTGAATAACTACCAGATATTGAATTTTCAAGGTGCATAGCTAAAATTTATGTGCGAAGTTTGAGTTACTAATACAAGAAAGGAGAAATAATGTATCAAGATACATTATATATTAAATATGAAAGAAAGATTGAATTCAAAAAAAGGGAAGTATCTGAAAAGTTTATTTTTTGTTGCAATGTTTGTATCTATTGCGTATATGGTAGGTGTGATAGCAGAGGCAAAAGGTATTAAACTCAGTTACGATATGGTAAAGCAACAAAAAACAAATTGGTGTTGGGCTGCATCGGCAGAAAATTCTGTTAGATACGAAATGAAAAATCCGAGAACGCAAAAGAGTGCGGTAAATAAAATCAAGGGAACAACAAGAGATGCTTATCCCAATGTGGGAGGGACATTATCAGATATTAAAAAAGCTGCTGTATATATTAGTCGAAATACAGAATCTTATTTTAATTCATCATTGTCTCGCTCCAGTGTAAAATCGTTTGATTTTCTTAAAAAGGAGGTAAGTAGCGGAAATGTAACAATATTAGTAGCAGGCTATTACAATGGTTCTACGAGAACCGGTGGTCATGCTGTTACGATGATTGGATATGATATAACTGGTGGAAAAAATTATCTGCAGATTTATGATCCATGGGATGGGACAATAAATAAATGTACATATAGTAATTTTAAATCAGGTTTTGGCAATAGGCAGTATGATGGTACTGTTTGGAATCAGGAATAATTTGAGGAGTGATGGTAATGAATAATATAGCTAATAGATCTTTTGTTATTTTTTGTGTTTTATTTTTTCTTGTAAATATGTGTTTAAATGTTGAGTATGTATCGGCAAAAAATGATGAGTATCAATATGATATTCAAGATGAAAATAAAAAAGAAAATATTTCTTATGAAAGTGTAAAAGAAAACATGGAGGAAGTTATTGATGATCAAGAAAGTGTAAAGAGTCAAGAGCAAATTGTAGAAGTTGACTTTAGAATTAAAAATTATAATGACGAAGAAGCATATACGGAGTATATTTTATCTGATTTGCCGATTACAAAATATGCAGAATGTAAATCATATAAGGATCTTTTGTCAAAAGATTGTAGAGTTAAAGTACCATATATAACAAATGATAATCAAAAAGGAGTTGCTGTATTAGAAAAAGGCTCCGATGAAGATTATGAATTACAGGAAGAAATCATTTTAAACGATGCAAAACATGTCTTTGTTTCTCCTAAAAAAGTTGAAGAAATAATAAATAACACAACAAAAGAAAATGTAAAAGAAGTTAAATACACATATTCTAATAGATATTTTATGACATTAGTATTTGTTATAACAGAACAAAATGAGTATTTGATACCATTTATGTCACAGGAAATTAACAATATAAAAAATGGAACATTATATAAAGTGAGTGATTTTTTTGAGCGTATGAGTAATATATATAATGAAGAATATGTAATGGAAAATCTTAAAGAAAACGGAGGTGTGCCATATAAAACAGATAATTATAGTAAAACTCATATATATGGGTTTGTTTTAGCTATTATAGTTCTTTTCTCCTCATTGATTGGAGTTAATATTTTAAAAAGGAAAGAGGTGGAATTGAAATATGAAAATTAGGAAAAGTCTTACTAAAGGAAGAGTATTCGTTTTAGTCTTTTTTTCATTTTTTTTGTTTCAAGGTTGTGGTAATTTTGGTAAAGGGAATGTAGATTCAAGTAATAATTTGATACAGGAAACCTCAAAGGAGGTTTTGGTATCTAGTTCTCATGTACCAAATTCTTCAACTAAAAAGGAAAATTCACTTTTGTATTTTTCAAATGATGTTTCTGTAGTTAAAGTATTACATAGTAACGGTAGTGGTCAAAAAAGTTGGAATATGGATAAAAAGGATATTCCACAATTTAGGGAGTGGGTATTATCTTTGCAATTTAAACATCAAAATTTTGAAAAAGGTGAATCACCTGGGGATTCTAATGGTGGAGATGCTTATAACTTTCGTATTTCCAACGATGCTCAATTGAATTTCACTTATATTGATATCGGTAACAATAACCATTATATAGAATTTGAAGGAAAATGGTATCTTATTACTACTCATGAGAGAATACCAGATTTTTTATATAATGACTAAGACTTTTCATGCCAATAAATTGTGTTAAAACTTGAAAAATTAATATTACAAGCAATAAAAAAGGCATAAATCTATTCCTTTTGGTATAATGGAATTGAATTATAAACCAACAATGTTCTTTCGGAATCTTGAGTAATCATGCCAGCAAAAATTTTAGTAACCGATCTGGCTGGGTATTGTGGAATATGTGCGAGGTCATTAGAAAGATATTTTGGAGAGTATTATGGTATGTCAGTTGCAAAATATATTATGCAGCTTAAATTAAAAGAAGCGGCGTATCTGCTTGCAAATACGGATATGAGCCTGGCTGATATAAGTAATCAGCTTTCGTTTTCATTACAGAGTCATTTAAATAATAATTTCAAACTTCGCACATAAATTTTAGCTATGCACCTTGAAAATTCAATACCTGGCAGTTATTCAGTTGTCAATGTTCTTCAGATTTTACACAGCTTGCAGTTGCGTTCTCAGCATGACTGGAAGTGTACTCATAAATGCATCCACTAATTCAGTGATTTGTTCATCTGAAAGCTCGGTGTTATCTGTCAGCATTGTTCTGAACATTTGAAGCAGCATTTGAAAAGCCTGTATCCATGTGATATCAGACATTTCATCTGAAAAATATAGAAAGAGTTCACCTAGTGAGCGGTTATCGTTGCATTCCCTGCTTTCCAGTGACAACATCATATATCGGGTGAAAACAACTGCGGTATGCGCAGTGATTGCATCATAGGAAAGAGAATTGCATTCTCTGCTCAAGTTAAGGTAGCTTTTGCATACCTTGAAAAATACCTCTATATCCCAGCGTTTCCCATAAATTCGGATGATTTCATTCTCATCCAGATTTACATCTGTGGAAATGAGGCAGAGATATTCCTTGCGTTTGTTGCGATTGCGGACATAAACTACTTTTGCCGGAATGGTTTCACCATCTTTTACAACATCAACCATTACAGAAAGCAGATATCTTGATCTTCCACGTCTCTTTTTATTCTTGTTGTAGATAGAAGTCAGAGACATATCTTTGCCATTGTAGTGAAAGAACATCTTTGGTGTTTTCTTGACCATACCGATTACATCGTAGCCCATATTTTTTACTGCATGAAGCGTGCTCGGTGATGAAAACCAACTGTCGAAAAGAACATATTTTGCAGGAATTGCAGCTTTTTTAGCAATATCCAGAAGCGTAAGCATTGCATGGGTTCCTTTTTCCATGGACAGCTTTCTTCGTTTGTAGCCGACAGTCCTTTTGTCTACTTCTGTTGCTTCATTGATACGGTTTTTCCTGTTTCCTGTGGAAAGAAGAATGCTGTTGACTGGCAGGAATGTATTTCCATCTGACCATCCTAAGGTAAGCATACGAAATCCAAAGAGGTATTTATGCTTTGCGTGGTCATAGACTTTGGCAAGGAGTTCAAACTTTTTTGAACGGTTACGCTCAAACATGGAATCTTCAATGATGAGAACCTTTGCACGCTCCTCAGAATCTAAAGGAAGAATGGCATCCTTGATGATTCGGGCTGAAAGAATCGTCGTGAAGCGGATCCAGTTAATCTGAATCATTTTCATAAAACGATATACAGTATCCTTCGCAAAATCAGGCGTATTTCGTCCTATAATCAGGTTCATGTACATTCTTCTGTTAGAAAAAATCAGCAGAAACAAATACTGGAAAATTTCCATTACTGGACCCACTTTCTTTTTGTAGGCATTGGATGCTTTCAAAGCAGAAGAAACATGAAATCTCGCAAAAAATCTTTTTATAGATTTTGAAATCTGCTTATCATTTTGAGTTGCTTGTGTTATACTTTTATTCATAGCATGAGCCTCCGGAAGTATTATTGTTTTTAGCAACTCAATTATACCAAAACCAGATGGTTTCATGCTATTTTTATGCCAGTTATTATTGAATTTTCAAGGTGCATAGGCACTTATTCAAGTGCGAAGTTTGAGTTATATGAAATAAATCAGAATGTTTCCGGTTGCACAAAATATGTGGATATCAGATATAAATCATTTTGACTTAGTTTATATATGATGTTATACTTTTTTTGACATATTTTTGACAAACGGTAATAGAAATGGAGTACAATGTGATAAAGATTGCTATATGTGACGATGAACCACAGTTTTGTTCCGATTTAGAGCGGACACTTATTAAAATATTAGATAAAAAATGTATAGAATATGATATTGATGTTTTTTATTCTGGGGTAGAACTTTGTGAAAAAATAGAAACAGGTGAGCTGCCATATTGTTATGATATGCTGTTTCTTGATATTCAACTTCCAAATATGAACGGTGTCGATATTGGAAGATATATAAGGCAGCAGCTTAAAAATCAAATAGTTCAGATAGTTTATGTTTCTTCGCAGAGAGAGTATGCTATGGAACTCTTTGATTTCAGACCGCTTAATTTTCTTATAAAACCCATAGATGAGAGTGCCATATTAAATGTCGTAGAACAGTTTGAGGAAATAAACGAAAAGGATAATTATTTATTCAGATTTAAAAAAGGCCGTGATTTTTATAAAATTCCGATAAGCAAAATTTTATATTTTGAACGAAAGGGAAGAAAAATTTATGTTCATTTGCAAAATGAAGAATATGATTATTATGATTCTCTCGAACTAATATATGAAAATCTGAAACAGTATGATTTTTTATTGATTCATAAATCATATCTTATTAATTATCGTTTTGTAAAGATAATGTCATATGATCATGTCGTTTTGGTTGATGGTACACAGATACCGATAAGTCAGGCAAAAAGAGAGCAGATAAGAAAAGAATTCATGAAGATAGAGGGAAGATAATGGATAAGATATGGTATATACTAACTTACTTAATTGTAAATGCACTGGATTTGGGTGTTACGGCAAAGTATATGAATTTTTTTCTTGGAAAACTGAAAGTGCAAAAAAACAGAGCAGGGATTACATATATTTTATGTTATATTATAGGCAGTTTACAGTATATTTTATTCCCGATTCCGCTGGTTAACGGGATTACATCGTTTATTATATTATATTTTATTGCGGACTGTTATGAGAAAAAATTAAACAGAATAATGTCAACAGTAGTGCTGGTTTTTATGTTTCCACTTATGTGTGAATTGGTACTTGGACTAATAATAGATGGAGGCAATAGAAATATGACTCAAAATGGATATTTTGGGGAAACATACCAGCTTATTTGTCTTAGTATAATGCAGATATTATTATGTTGTGTTGTGACCAGCTTTAAAAATGTTAATTCAAAATTGCAGCTTCCAATAGGATTTAATATATCTATAATCTTAGTAATTTTGCTGATATATTGCATGGAATTAATGATTTATATGAGCAAAGATGTAAGCCAAAATATAAAAATAATATCAGTATTTTTGTCATTGTTTATACTTATGCTTATAATGTATATGTATGATTTGATGTCCGGAAGTTATATAAACAGTATCCATACAAAAATGATGGAGCGTGAAAATATATATTCTGCAAAACAGGCTGAGGTTTTACGGAAGAATAGTGATAGTATTAGAAAAATCAGGCACGATATGAATAATCATCTCTATGTGCTTGAATCATTGATTGATGAAGATGGCGAAAATGTTGAGGCAAAAAAGTATATTGAACAGATGATAGGTAAGATTAACCAGGCGAAAATGTATTGTGATAGTGGGAATGTGCAGCTAGACAGTATTGTAAATTACAAATTGAGTGAAGCAGCAGAGAAAGATATAAACATTGAATTAATTACAAAACTGCCTGAAATAATTGAGGCTGACATGGGAGATATGGTGACTGTACTTGGAAATATACTTGATAATGCCATAGAAGCTGCACAGATTCCTGATAAAGACAGATATATAAAACTTGATATTAAATATAAGTCGGGAGCAATGTTTATAACTTTGAAAAATAGTTATGATGGCAGAATAAATGCTAAGAATGGTGTTTTAAAGACAATAAAAAGCAATAAGATAGAGCATGGAATCGGATTAAACAGCGTACAGGAGGTTGTACAAAAATATAATGGGGAAGTCGAGATGGAGTATGATGATAGGGAGTTTTGCATAATGATTGTTCTTTATATGAATAATTATTGTTAAAAAGGCATATATAAAATTTTTATTATGTGTGATATACTTTTTTTGATATTGTCAGTGAGCTGTACTTTGCCGGCCGCCGCAGGCAGGTTAAAGAGACAGACTTAAAAGGGAATGCAGTGAGATGCTGCAGCAGCCCCCGCTACTGTAAGAAGGATGATTTTTTGTGCATGGTATAAAGACTTTATCAATATACAAGTAGTGCTATGAGCAGGTAGCATGATATGTTATGAAGAGTTTTATGCTTTGTTTAAAGCCACTGTGAAAAGACTATAGCCAGACAAATTCATGGGAAGGTAAAAAATCAGTTGAGTTCGAGCCAGGAGACCTGCTGACAAGGAGATTTTAGCTACCTTGCTTATCAGGTCTACTTCGGTGGGAAGTATCAGAGCGGATAGTGTTTTTTTGTTATGCAAAGACAAAAAGAAATCTCCGATTGGGGATTTTTTATTTTGTCTTTTTTTAATGTTATAGGAAGTTTCGCAAATATTTATCATATGTGTGTTTGTCAGGAAAAACAGTACATGAATATGGATTAGTAAGCAGACAAGAATGGAGATTTATATGAAGAATTATAGAAAATTTCTCATTCCTATAGTTTTAGTGATTTTGTTAGTGCTTGGTGTTTCAAGGCTTGATATACAGTCGGTTAAAAATCATGATATGGCAGATGACAATATTGTTGCCGAAGAAAGCGATAAATCATCTGACAATGATACCTCGTCTGAGATTAAAGAGGATGAGAACAGCTTGCAGCAGGATGATAAAAATGATATAGGGCGAAGTGAGGATAAGACAGATAGTGGCGATATTGCAAGTGATGAAAAAGAAGAGGGGAAGAATTTAAAAAAGAAAAATACTTCTAAAAAAGATGCCCTAAAAAATGGAAGTTTAGGTGAGAGTAAGAAATCTAAAAAAGAAATCGGTTTAAAAAATAAAAGTAATACCAGGAATGACAAAAGTATTTCCGCAAATAAAAATACGGAAAAAAAGAGTAATGTATCAGAAAAAAATACAAATAAAAAGAGTAATGTATCAGAAAAAAATACAAATAAAAAGAACACAACAAGGAAAAATAAGACAAATAAGGATGCTGCAAAGAAAAACACATCTGATAAGAATACAAAAAAAGATAATACTTCTGTATCAGATAAAAATTCAACCGATGAAAAAGATGACAAAAATTATATCAAATGTGATGTGACGATTGATTGTACTATTCTTCTTTCAAATATGGATAAACTAAATAAAAATGCGAGAAAATATGTGCCCGACAGCGGAAAGCTGCTTGATAAAACAAGCATTAAAATAAAAAAAGGTTCTTCGGCATATGATGTGCTCACAGCTGTATGCAAGCTAAAAAAGATTGCATATGATGCTGAATACTCACCAATTTACAAAACTTCATATGTAAAGGGGATTGGTTATCTCTATGAAAAGATGGCAGGTGATATGAGCGGCTGGCTTTATCTTGTTGATGGAGTTACGCCAAATGTAGGGTCATCGGCTTATAAACTGAAAGGTGGAGAGCATATAGAATGGACTTACACCTGCAGCGGCAGGGCGGGAAGTTGATAATATATAGATTTTTTACATTCAAGATTTGTATATGTGCACACTTGACACAAATTTTATAAAAAACATATGCAGAAATGAGGATTAGTATAGTGAAAAAAGGATTGTTAAGAGAATTGCACCCGGCAGTAAGTATGTTTTATTTTATCATGCTGCTTATAATGACAATGTTTACACTAAATCCCGTGATAATAACAGTGTCGTTTGTGATGGCACTGCTTGGAGTATTAAGGCATAAGGGAACAGGAGCACTAAAAATGACAGCAATGTTATTCGTTCCGATAATGTTATTTTCAGTGATAATACTTCCAATTTTTAATCACAACGGAGTAACGCCTCTGTTTTATGTAAACGATATGGCAGTAACATTGGAAAATATCATATATGGATTGTTTATGACAATAATGCTCATGGCGGTGTCACTGTGGTTTGTAACGGCAGGATGCATGACAGACTCAGAAAAAATACTATATATAACAGGAAAAATATCACCTAAAATTTCACTTGTAATCTCAATGGTGCTGCGTTTCATACCGATGATGATAAAAAGATGGCGGGAGATACATGAAGCACAGATAGGAATGTTATGTACACAAAATACGGGGATGATACCCAAAGCAAAGCAATTCACAAAAGAATTGTCAATTCTCATATCGTGGAGTCTTGAAAACTCCATAGACACATCTGTATCAATGGAATCAAGAGGATACGGAACAGGCAGAAGAAGCAGTTACCACAGATTTAGGATAAAAAAGAGGGATATAATATTCATGATTGCATTTATAGCCATATCTGTATTGATAATATACACATTGTGCATGGGAAGATTTGAAACATACTACTTTCCGGAAATTGAAATAAAAAAAGCAGATGCGGTGGCAGTATCAGCGGTCATATTTCAGTGTATATATATGTGTGCAGCACTTATATGATATAAGATGAATGTAAATTTTAAAGTAAAAAATATATGCTTGAGAAACTATTGCAACATATATGAAGTATTTTAAACACAAAAGTGTAAAAGGAAAACTGTATATCAAAAATCAATCTCAAAATTCTTCATTCAGAAGAATCCGAGAGTTTATAAATAGGCGTTTGCGAAACTCTCAGTAAACTATACTTTGTATATACTGCACAAAATTTAACAATATGTAATGAGTTTCGCAATTGCCTAGAGTTTATAAACTAGGAAAGGAGGTCACAATGCTTAAATTTGATAATGTCTCATTCAGATACCCCAATCAGTCCCAAAATGCAATAACAGATATCTCTTTCGAGATAAAAAAAGGCGAGTTTGTTTTGCTCTGTGGGGACTCAGGCTGTGGCAAGACTACGCTGTTAAGGCACGCAAAGAAAAATCAGATACCGACAGGGCATGGCAGCGGAAAAATGTATTTTGACGGGAAAGACATAGAGTTTATGGACGACCGGGAGAGTGCCGCATTGATAGGATATGTCGGGCAAAGCCCTGACGGACAGATAGTGACGGACAAGGTCTGGCATGAGCTTGCCTTTGGACTTGAGAGTCTTTCATTTGACAGGGAAACAATGTACAGACGGATTGCTGAAATGTCAGAGTATCTTGGGATAAGCGGCTGGTATGAAAAAAAGACTGATGAATTGTCGGGAGGTCAGAAACAAATATTAAATCTTGCGTCCGTTATGGTAATGCATCCCAAAATACTGATACTCGATGAACCTACATCGCAGCTTGATCCCGTTGCAAGTGAGAGATTTTTGCAGAACATATTCAGATTGAACAGGGATTTTGGTGTGACGATACTCATATGTGAGCAGAGAGTACATGAAGTTATTCACATGGCAGACCGTGTCATGCTAATGAAAGACACAAGAGTTATCGGATTTGATGATGTGAGAACGATAGTGCATCAAATGAAAGAAAAATCCAGCAAGGTCTATGAAGCACTTCCGGGTTATATGAAACTTTGGAGTGAGTATGGTAAAATGGGAAAACTGCCATTGACGATAAGAGATGCAAAATTGTGGATAGAGGACATAAAAAACGACATATCTGTTAAAATAAATGCTCACAATAAAATGTCTGAAAAAGAAATGACAGACGATAGGGAATGTATGAATAATACTGCGGTGGTAAAAAACAAATCTGAACAGGATGGTATCAGACCGCATAAAAAGTCTGAAAATGACAGAAAAATAAAAGATATATTAATATCAGCAGAAAATTTAAGTTTTTCATACGGAAAAAATGAGGTTTTAAAGGATTTTTCGATAGACATAACAGGTGGAAAAATTTATGCGGTTATGGGCGGAAACGGCTCTGGAAAGACAACAGCATTAAAAATACTTGCAGGCATTTACAAAAAGAAAGGCGGCAGGATTAAAAAGCTAAAAGATTTAAGAAGTGTATATCTGCCGCAAAATCCGCAGACCGTATTTACTGAGATAACTGTTTATGATGAACTGCTTGAGGTATTTAAAAGCCACAGGGATTTATATGAGGGAGCACAGTTTGTTGACAATAATATAAAAGAAATGCTTGAAAAAATGGAGTTGTCAGAAAAAAAAGACTCGCATCCGTTTGATTTAAGTGTTGGACAGCAGCAGAGACTTGCAATAGGAAAAGTATTGCTGCTAAAACCTGATGTTTTGATGCTTGATGAGCCGACAAAGGGAATTGACGGGGAGTTTAAGAAAAAGCTTGCCGTGATGTTTGATGAAATGAAAAGAGCAGGGATTGCCGTTGTGATTGTGTCGCATGATATTGATTTCTGCGCGGAAAATGCAGATGAATGTGGGCTTTTATTTGATGGGGAACTTACAAAAATGCAGACGGCGGAAGAATTTTTCAGGCAGAATTATTTTTATACGACAGACATATGCAGGATATTTTCAGATATTTATGATGAGCAGGCAGATTTGTATGGATTTGTGACGGATGACAGAAAGTCAGATATAAACCGAAATAAGATTTACAAAAAAACAGATGTGCGGCAGATGGAGAGTAAACGGATATGTTTACCGGTAAATTACAGACAGGCGGTGGAATTATTTGAGAAATAAATATGTAAGTCGCAGAAATTATGATGAGGAAAAGATAAAAAAGAACATATTAAAAAGAAAAATATCCGTATGGCTTGTAATAATAATCCTGATACCGACTTTGCTTTATATATCCAGTTATGTATTAAGACAGAAACATTATCTGTTTATAAGTATGTTTATGCTTGTAGCAGTTATGCTGCCGTTCTTTGTAAGTTTTGAATACAAGGCAATAAGGGCAAGGGAGATAGTTCTTTTTGCGATGATGGTATCTTTCTGTGTGTCATTTAATCTCTTATGTGCACATACAATTCCACTGCATGGTGGAAGTGCGGTGGTAGTTTTATCGGGTATAGCGTTAGGACCTGAAGCCGGATTTCTGACGGGTGCACTTGGAAGATTTATATGCAATTTTTTTGACGGCCAGGGGCCGTGGACACCGTGGCAGATGGTATCATGGGGTCTTATAGGTTTTATAAGCGGAGTTGTATTTGTGAGATATGACTTAAGAGGAAAGAAAGATTTAAAAAACAACAGCTCGTTTATAACATTAATTGCGAGTGTAATATTGTTTGAAGTGACGGGGTATCTCTTTGTAGTGTTTACCGGCAGGGATATGGCAGACACAAAAGGCATAATGCTTTATATATTTGGTCTTGCAGGACTTATAACAGGCGGTCTTTTGCTGCGGAAAAGACTAAAAACAGACAGTATAGTTATGGCAGTATTTACATTTTTAGTGATATTTATAATATATGGAGGCATAATGAATTTTGCGGCACTTATAATGCAAAGTTCATATACAAAAGGTACAGGGATAAACCTTGCCGCATTGAAGGCACTTTATATAACGGGAGTGCCATATGATATAATGCACGCGGCAACAGCGGCATTATGTGTATTTTTAATAGGAGAACCATTCCTTAAAAAAATAGAAAGGGTTCAGATAAAATACGGGATATACCGTATGTAAAAAACATATTTATGGAGGTAAAAAGATGAGGAACAAAAAAGCGATAAGCATTGCATTATCAGCAGTAATGGCATTTACAACGGCGTTTGGAATGACAAGCGTAAAAGCAAATGCAGACGAAAAGGAAAAGATTGTTGTCTATGTGGCAGCAGAAGGAAAGAATGCATCAGGCTCAGCAGTAGCAGTAAGCAAAACAGCCATTCAGCTTGATGAGGGTGCGGTAGCAGAAGATGCTATTAAAACAGCACTTGACAAATCAGCATACAAGGATAACTATAAGATTTCATCTTCATCATGGGGTGACAGCCTTGATTCAATAGCAGACCTTGATATGTATAATGTCGGAAACGATTGGTATTATTGGGGCTTTTTTGTAAACGGACAGTATGCAAATCTTGGAATTAGCAGCCAGAAAGTAAACAATAATGACAAGATAAGTCTTATCTACAGCTATAACAACTACAATACAAGTGCATCATGCTTCAATGATGATGCTTCAAAAAATCCTGCTGGATATTCGGTATATTCAGAAAAAGCGAAAAAAGCCCAGGATGTACTTGCACAGAAGATTTATGATACTACATTTAAGAGTGGAAAATATGTACCGGGTGTAGAAGATTCATCAGGACTTTATACAGTATTCTCACTTGCAAGAGCAGGTTTTAAGGCAGACAAATTTTACGATGCAGTTTACGCAAAAGTAAAGGCACAGCTTGGTGCAATAAAGAAAACGACAGGTAAATTCTATGATGATACAAACAAAAAATATGTATCACAGGGAAGCATATTAAAAGATGGTGCAGCAAGCCAGACATATGCTAAGATTGCACTTTGCGTAACGGCACTTGGAAAAGACGCATCAGATGTAAACGGATTTAATCTTATAGAAAAACTTGCTGATAAGAGCATTTACGAAGCATCAAGCATCTACAGCAGAGAGACAATGATACTTATGGCAATTGACTCAAATAACTATGAGTTAAAGACAGGAGACAACTATCTTACAAGAGCAGAACTTGTAAACAAGACCGTATCTGATGTTGACAGCCAGATTAAAACATCACTTGAGTGGAACAGCCTTGACAGTGCGGTAATGCAGATTCAGCCACTCTATGCATATGAGACAAAAGACGAGGCAGGTGTAGATAAAGAGGCAGTAAAGAAAGCTTGCGATAAGGTACTTAGTCTTATTTATAATATGCAGGGAGCAGACGGAAAATACGGAGATTCATACTCAGCAAGCAATGCTTGGACAACTGCTCAGATAATGATAACAGCAGGATTATTTAATATTGATGTGGCAGCAGAAGAAAACGGAACAGACCTCATCAAAAACGGTGTGACACTTTACGATGATGCACTCGGATTTGTAGATACAGACAAAAATACTGTAGATGAGGGTCTTATGTCATTCCAGCCGGAACAGCTTCTCAGAGGACTTAACGCAGCAGTAAGAGCATCAGAAAAAAGTGAACTTATGCTTCCGGTAGAAAAAGTGGCATACACAGCATCAGATGACGCAAAATATACACTTCCAAAAGAAAATAAAACAACAGCAGCAAAACTTGCCAAAGCAAAAATAACAAAACTTACAGCAGGCAAAAAACAGCTCACTGTAAAAATTGCAAAAGTAAAAAATGCAAAATCATACAAAGTACAGGTATCAACAGATAAGAAATTCAAGAAAAAAGTAACAACAAAAACAACAAAGAGCACAAGCCTTACAATCAAGAAACTTAAATCAAATAAGAAATATTATGTAAGAGTGCAGGCTGTATCAGGCAAGACAACAGGAACATACAGTGTAGTAAAAAATGTGAAAGTAAAATAATCACAAATCATAATCAGTAAGATAACAAAAAGGCGGGATTGAATTTAAATCCTGCTTTTTTCACATTGTAACGACATCCAAAACACAGCAGGAAAGGGATTATTATCGTGGCTGAATGGAGCGGGAGCGTCCATGAGGTCTGATAATAATCCCTTTCCTGCGTCCGTTGGTTAATCCTCAAAAACCTCATTGAGTGCCTCAGTTCCCGCAAGCACAAATCTTCCGTTTTTGATTATAGTGATTTTTTCATCATTTTCAGTATGCACCACAATATCCCCCAGTTCAGAATAAGGAATAGTTATATCAGTGTGGCAGTTAAAGTAAGCTTTTTCCGGTTCGCTGTTTCTAAGTTTAGAAAAATCATTTTCCTTAGCGACCATTTGCTTACCGTCAGGATTGTAAGTCACAAGGTCTTCTTCATGTGAAAAACAGGTGTCACCGACTGCAAAGTGAGGACCGGTCTTTTCTGCGATAAGGATAGGGAGCAGACCTGAGATATTATATTTTAATCCCATCATATATGCAGTTGTGTTTGTACCGATTGCAAATTCGCCGATAGGAAGTGTATCATGTCTGTAGAGAACATTCTCATGTATATATTTTTTGTTTTCTTCCTCATTTTCAAAGTTTTTGCAGGTATAATCAGTAACACAGCCGTCTTTAAATTTAAGTTCAAGGTCCTTATATTTCAGATTGTCAAGGTAAACCTCAGTTACATGAAGAACACCCTCAGTACCCTTTAATTCCGGGGAAGTAAAGACTTCACCGAGAGGGATATTTACATCATCAAGACAGTTCTCAAAAACAGTCTGTTTTTCTGGGACGGTTTTCTTTACGAGATTTATCTTCATGTCAGTGTGGTTATTGCCACGGCCGGTAACGGTAACATAATCCCCTTTATCAAGTGCATTGATTATATTTGTTTGTATTTTTTCGTATTTATCTGAGTCGAGAGTATTTACTTTTACAGTTTCTTCAAAGATTTTTTCAAACTTTCTGCCGATGTCAGGAACAGGGAAAGCAATGATAGTAAAGCTTATCTTATCCTGTGGTATATAATTGTTTGTGAGCATACCTTTTTCAGAACGGAAAGCGATAAGCTGCTTTTGGTGTTTATCACTGTATTTTGGCAGGCAGTCTTTTTCAACAGGTGCAAAAGGTTTCTCACCAAAACTTTCGATAAGTGCAGGACCGGCAAATTCTGCGGCTGCATCTTTCATTGACTCATAGGCAAGTTTATATTCAGAGAGCTGTCTGTCGGCATAACCTTTATCAAATATAAGTGCGAGGTCGTTGCGGTGGTCGTACTCAAACTGTTTGTTTGCCGATGCACCGTGAAAACCGACTTTGTACATTGAGGTGCGTGAACCTATCGCAAATGAAGCCCTGTAGATAACCGGTTCAAGACCATTTTCCCTAAACTGTAAAACAGCAGACTTTATGATACGCTCAAAGCCGAGCGGGTATCTGATATTGACTGTTTTCTTGCCTGACATATCCATGTTGTAGACTTTGTAGCCTTTGATGATACCCTGTGTAAAAGTATGAGCTATAGAGTCGATTTTTTCCTGAGGCAGGCTGTTTAAATATTTTGCGGTCTTTACCTCATTGTCAGTGACATATTCACCTGAAAAATAGAGGTATCTCAGGTCCTCAAGATTTTCATTCATTATTATATCTTTGATAAAAGACATTTCAGGGTTGAGCATATCGTTAAGACCTGCCTTGATGGTAACATCACTGTAATCAAAGAAATAATAATAAAGTGCAGACCTTATTTGTTCCGGTTTGCAGTCAGAGTCCTCAAAAAGATTGTATATCTCAATAAAAAGCTCAAATATAGTTGTAAGATTAAAAAGCCGTTCTTCGATAGCATTAGGAATATTGCTGTGAAGCTCTGCATAGAGAGCACTGAGATACAGACCGGTCTCGGCACCAAAGCGTTTAACCGCATATGCGGGGTTGGTGTAACTTGTCTCATACTTTGCAGGGTCAATATCTTCATAGAGCCCCTGATTGAGATGAAATAATTCAGACTCAGTAAGTGTTTTTAATATATTGTTTTTTGAAAGGTTGTATATTTCGCTTAATTGTAATGCAAAATAAGATGTTTTTATAAAATAACTGTTTAGATGTTTATCGGCAAGAGTGACACTTTGGTCCCAAAGTTCAGTGTGTATCATGCGGATTCGTTCAACAGCAAGGCTGAAACGCTCATAATAATTCTTGTTTTCTTCTAAAATAATTTTATTTTCTGTCATACTATATCCCTCATTTCCTGCACAGTTTTTTGTGCATAGCAAGTTTGTGCAAAGCATAAATCATGTGTGAAAAAAACTGTATATATAGTTTTTTTGCACTTTATTCCAGTATATTCTATAAAAAATAACTGTTAGAGATATGATAGCCCATTTTGTAAAGATATACAAGTTTTCATTTACGAGAATGAGATTTTACCGTGTGTGTTTAACTGTTTTTATGATTTCGCTTATCCTGATTTCGGTCGTGTGCAGGACAGATACTTTTTTATATGCATTGTCAGTGACTTTGTTTCTCAATTCATCGTGTTTCAGGTAAAACGAAGTTTTGTCGATAAGCTCGTTGCTGTCCTCATATATCACTATATCTTCGTCCGGTTTGAAGAAATTTAAAAGTTCGGGTCTGAAGTCGGTCATTAAAAGTCCGTGACAGCCGATTATATCCCATACACGCAATGACAGTCCTGATGAAATATTAGGGATTGTCATATTTATATTTATTTTGCTTTTGTTAAATATAAATGGCATTTCGGTCAAGTAATCTACTCTCGGATGTGCGGTTATAAGCGGGAGCGTGGAAGTGTCGCTGTCGGTGAAAAGGTGCACTTTATGTATAAAATTTTTGGAAAGTTTGTTAAGGTTGTTTATTCTGGTGACAGATGCCGCCTTAAAGCCAAGAACCGTTGTTGAAAACAGTCTTTTTGTTGTCACGAATGAGTCATCACCTTTTTTGTAATCCGTGATTTCTTCTATCATGGAACAAATTTCAGGTGTCAGGAGATTTTCTAAGATATTTCCACCTGAAACCTGAGTCTGTGCAAAAATGGCACCGTCAAGATAGCCCGTAAGATAATCGGGGAGGTCTGACTGAATTTTATCATACGAATTTTTATCATACAGACTTCCTACAAAAGATATGTCATATCCGGTTAAAGGTTGTGCTGGTTTAGAATAATTTTGCACAGGGTAAGTGGCAGAGTCAGTTTCTGTATATTCATGCAGAGTATCAGTGGATTTTGGTAATGGTGGTTCGGTAAATGGATTATTTTTAGTCAGCAGTTGGTCATATCTCTTTACATTTGCCGCAAGTGGAAGATAATATATATTTTTAACACCCATATTTTGAAACTCAATGAAATTGCTATAATCAAATTCAAAAATGATATTTGTATCAAAAAATACATTTCGGTGATACATTGCAAGTAAAGGTGCATCACAGTTCCAGCTTACATAGAGGGTGTCAGTATCATGACATGCTCCTGATATAAGCGGGAAAAAATTAATGGAAAAGCAGAAATCATATTTTCCATTTTTAAGTATGGTATAAAGTTTTTCACAGAATGACGGGTCGTTTTCATAGTTTGAGATTTTTTCATTAAAAATATCACAAATGCAGCCGGCATCTTTAAATGCACTTTCAATATCATTCTGATTGTATGAATTCCAGCGGTATATAAGTATTTTCATGGCGTGCCTCTTAAAAGTTTATTTGTGTGAAACTATTTTTATGTTGTGTTAATTCAATAATATGATGTTTGGGTCAAAAGGTATTTTGCCCTAACTAATGTCACGGATTGCTTCATTGCTATATGCTTTTGTCCCTTGCATCATATAATGATAGTTTCACACACATTTAATATATAGTAGCAAAAGGTGAAATTAAATGCTATATATCAGAAGAAAAAATGTACGGCTGATTTGTTTTGTGTTATCATACTTATGTGTATGTTTTTGATGCACAATGGAGTTTTATTGACTATTGTTAGTTTATTAGTGTATTGCAAGGGGAATATGATGTTGCAGTCACCTATTATATGAACGGTAACAAAAGAATTGGAGGAATACTAAATTATGAAGAAAAAGAGCAAGATGACGGTTGGAGCACAGCTTATCATGACACTTGGACTTATGATGTTAAGTATGTTTATTGTCGGAGCGTGTGGCTATCTTATGAGAAACAATTCAGTTGAGACGGAGACAGAACTCTATGAGAATTATGGAAAGACGCAGGGTGAAGCGGCAATGGGATTTGCACAGTTTCAGGAAGTCAAAGTCCAGCTTAGAAATGTAATGTATATGTATGTTGGTGATAATGAAAATATAGAAGCATCAAAAAGTAATATCAGTGAAGCCAAAAATACCGTAAATGACTATATGGATGAGGTAAAAGGCGACCTTAAGGATTCTGCTACAAAGACTTTGTATGAAAAAGTAAAAACTAATATAGATGATTATTTTTCAGATGTAGATAAGTGCCTTGAATATTTTGATGCCGGAAAAATACAGGATGCAAGGAATTACTTGAAAGACAATGGAGTCAAGAGTGCAGATAAGGCGGAGGAAAATATTAAAAAGCTTATAAATGAAATAGATAAATATGCACAGAAAAAGCAGGATTATGTCATAGCACAGAATAAAAAAGGTGATTATTTTGTTGCATTTATAATGATTATTGCACTTGCTAATGCGTTTGTTGCATTTTGGTTTATAATGACTACAATACGCAATCCGCTTGTTGAACTTGCCGGTGTTGCAAAGAAAGTATCGGCAGGTGAAGTAGATGTTGATATAACACCTTCTAAGATTGACAATGAAGTTGGAGCCCTTGTTGACGGATTTCAGGCTATGGTTGATAATCTGAAAAATCAGGCTGATACTTTAAAACTTATATCAGATGGAGATATGACGGTATCATATCAGCCAAAATCAGAAAATGATATAGTCGGAAATGCGATAGTAAAACTTATTGCCGACAACAATATGGCATTTTCAAAGATAAGAAATGCGGCAAATCAGATAACGACAGGTTCAGAACAGATAGCTGCGGCGAGTCAGACGCTTGCACAAGGCTCATCAGAACAGGCAAGTGCCATACAGGAAATTTCTGCCTCTATAACAGATATTGCAAATAAGACAAAGGACAATGCACAGAAAGCGGCAGAAGTAAATGATATTGTTGTCCATGCCAAGAGTGATGCGGATGAGAGTAACAGATGTATGCGTGAGATGATTCAGGCTATGAATGAGATAAATGAATCATCAGAAAACATACAGAAGATTATCAAAGTAATAGATGATATTGCATTTAACACAAATATTCTTGCCTTAAATGCGACTGTTGAAGCTGCACGAGCAGGTGAACAGGGAAAAGGTTTTGCAGTAGTGGCGGAGGAGGTTAGAAATCTTGCAGGTCGTTCCGCCGCGGCATCTAAACAGACGGCAGAAATGATAGAGGATTCAATAGCAAAAGTAAAACATGGTTCAGGACTTGTTGAGGATACGGCAAAAGCACTTGGTGTCATATCAGAAATGATAGACAAGATAAACGGACTTAGTGCTAATATTTCAGATGCATCAAATGAACAGGCATCAGCTACATCACAGATAGACGATGCACTTACACAGGTATCCCAGGTGGTACAGACAAATTCAGCTACAAGTGAGGAATGTGCATCTGCAAGTGAAGAATTGTCGGGTCAGGCAAGAGGACTTGAAATTGCACTTTCAAGGTTCAAGTTAAAAGATGGAAACGGCGGTTCGGATTTCTCAATGGGAAATAATGCATATGGATACAGAAGCAGTAGTTCTATGATAAATTCTGTTATGCCGGATGCGGCTATTAAAAATATAAAGAATGACTACAATACAGATATAAGGCTGGAAGATTCTTATGATAATAAATATTAAAAATTTTAATCTGGAGCAGATAGCAGACTCAGGACAGTGTTTCAGATGGAGAAAACTCGATGAGGGAAAATATCTTATCCCTGCCTATGACCATCAGGTGACGGTGGCACAATCCGGGGAGAAATTTGAATTTTCATGCACCGGGGAAGAATATAAAAAAATATGGGAACATTATTTTGATATGAAAATTGACTATGGCAGGATAATCGATGCCATAGACGACAATGATACATTTTTAAAAGAAGCGGCGGCTTATGGAAGTGGTATCAGGATATTAAATCAGGAATTGTGGGAGATGATAATTTCTTACATAATTTCACAAAATAATAATATCCCACGCATCAAAAAGGGCATAGAAGCAGTCTGCGACAGATACAAGGCAGTAGTGTGCAAAGAAACAGAGTGTCAGCCGATGAGGGAAAATGCAGATAAAAGTATTAAAAATAATGTGAGTAAAAATATCAAGGAAGAGGCAGGACAAAGTAAAAAAGAATTATGTGCCGATAAAACGACAAATGATATAAAGCAGAATGAAAATGTGATATACGGATTTCCGCATCTTGCTGACATTGAGAAAAACGGTGGCAGGGAGAGTCTTAGTGAGCTTGGTCTTGGCTATCGTGATGAATATATATGGCTTATGTGTCAGTATGAGCATGAAAATACGGACTTTTTTGAACGATTGCGAAAGTGTGATTATGAGCATAGTATGAAAATGCTTATGGAACATAAAGGAATAGGAAAGAAAGTTGCAAACTGCATAAGTCTTTTCGGACTTCATCACCTTGATGCGTGTCCTATAGATGTGTGGATGAAAAAGATAATAGACGAGGAGTACGACGGAGTGAAGCCTGCGTGGATGAGTGACAGATATGCAGGAGTTTACCAGCAATATGCGTTTTTCTACAAGAGAGACAGGAAATAGGCTGTTAAATCAAGTTTAGTAAAAAAGAAGTAATAGTTATTTTTGATAAAACCGTTATAGAATAATAGGCAGGATAGGGAATAAAGAAAAGTGAGTAATGATGAAAAATATATGAAAGAGGCTCTGAAGCAGGCAAAAAAAGCTGCGTTGATAGATGAAGTTCCGATTGGCTGCGTTATCGTACATGATGATAAGATAATTGCCAGAGGTTATAATAAACGAAATAAGCTTCACAGCACTCTGGGTCATGCGGAGATTTCCGCAATCAAAAAAGCAAGTAAGGCTTTGGGAGACTGGAGGCTTGAGGAGTGCACGATGTATGTGACATTAGAGCCGTGTCCAATGTGTGCAGGAGCTATCGTGCAGGCGAGGATTCCAAAAGTAGTGATAGGAGCCATGAATCCAAAAGCAGGATGTGCAGGCAGTATCTTAAATATGTTTCAGATAAAAGAATTTAATCATCAGGTAGACTCTGTTGATGGTGTTTTACAGGAGGAGTGCCAGATTATGATGAAAAATTTTTTTAAGGAACTGCGTGAGAGAAAAAAGAAAAACAGATGAAAGTTTTTGAATGAGGGGCTGAACTGTTACGGGAAAATTTCAAAGTGTGTGCATTGGTTTGACATTAAAAAAATGCTCTGCTATAATATATTCGCTTAATTTTATGAAGTGAAAGCAAATAAATACTTAATTTTAATATATTTTTTGTTCAAATTAAACAAAAAATCAATATATGATGTAAGTGTTAAAAGTCCAAAATGTGATTGTGCCTGCACAAATGAACGCTTTAACCAGGCATCAGGAGTATAGAATCGAGGCAGAGAGATGAACAGTGAGAGTGAAGTATCAGACGATTTTCGTAAAAAATTACATTGTACAATGGCTTTTATAGGAGGTTATATCGGAGCATATGCACTTTTAAACAGGGCAGATGTATTTGGCAACGCACAGACATCAAATCTTATCCATGTAGCTATGAGTATAGTAGGGACAGATTTTTTAGACCTCTTTATAAGGCTTGGCGGTGTGTTTCTATATATGGCAGGTGTGACACTTGTTGTTATATGGCAAAAGATTACAAAGATAAGCGTTCACTACCTTGCTGTCGTAGTCGATGCATTTGCATTTATAATGCTTGGATTTTTTCCTAAAGATATGGACATAATTGTATCACTGTATCCGATATTTTTTGCGGCGGCAGTCCAGTGGACTTCATTTTCGGGAGTTTACGGATATAACTGTTCGACGATATTTTCAACAAACAACCTCAAGCAGTTTACTATGGCAGGAGTTGAATATATTTGCAGCCATGACAAAAAATTTAGTCATAAAGCCAAATTTTACGGAAGCGTACTTATAACATACCATTTTGGAGTTGCCTGTGAGTTTTTTGTAAATCAGGTATTCGGAATAAAGTCTTCATGGTTTGGACTTGTGGCAGTTGCGATAGCGTTTGTTATGGTAGCTGTCGAGCAAGGAACATTGTCAGGAATATTTGGAATGATATCTGGAGTAAAGAGGACAGCTTGAAAAATAACTGGTGTCTATGCATACTGGGGAAATTTGATAGATAAAAGTAAAATAACTGAGTAGCGATATGCGTAAATCCGAGTTAAATTTAAGGATTTACGCATATTTTTCCGTTGATATAAGGTATGTCATTTCTGATATACTTGTAAAAGCTGTTAATAATTTTATAAGCAAGTAGCAGAGCAAATTGCAAATATCCGCTTGACTAGCAAAAAATACAAAATTGGTGTCTTTGTACACTTGATATGAAAAATAAACATAAAGAGAGAAATGAGGGATAAAATGAGTGAGATAAAAAAAGAAAATCCGTTGGAGATGCTTCCGATAAATAAACTGCTGGTAAAATTTTCAGTACCGAGCATAATTGCCATGCTGGTGACGGCACTATATAATATTGTAGACCAGTTTTTTATCGGACAGGCTGTAGGTTCACTTGGCAATGCGGCAACCAGCATTTCATTTCCGTTGTCGATAACCTGTATCGCCATAGCATTGTTGTTTGGAATAGGTGGTGCGTCGGCATTCAATCTTTCAATGGGAGCTGGAGACAAAAAAACGGCGGCTTACTATATCGGAAATGCTGCGGCAATGTTATTTTTATGCGGACTTGTTTTATGTATAGTGAGCGAGATGTTTTTAAAACCAATGCTGTTATTTTTTGGTTCATCAGATAATGTACTTCCTTATGCAATGACATATACAAGGATAACAGCGATAGGATTTCCGCTTGTCATTCTTACGGCTGGCGGCGGTCATCTCATAAGAGCCGATGGAAATCCTAATATGGCAATGATATGTAATCTTATAGGTGCGGTAATAAACACGGTGCTGGATGCTATATTTGTTTTTGGACTGAACCTGGGAATGGCAGGGGCAGCTTTTGCAACGATAATAGGTCAGTTTGTATCGGCAGTTGTTGTAGTGGTTTATATGCTCCATTATAAAACAGTGAAATTGCAGAAAAAGCATCTTGTCATTCGGACAAAATATGTAAGCAGAGTGGCAGCACTCGGCGGTTCACCGTGCAGTAATCAGGTTGCAATGATGATAGTACAGATAATATTAAACAAATCATTGAAACATTACGGCTCAATGTCAGTATATGGCGAGGATATTCCGGTGGCTTGTGTCGGCATCATAACAAAAGTAAACCAGATGTTTTTCTCATTTGTAATAGGTCTGTCACAGGGACTTCAGCCTATTGCAAGTTTTAATTATGGAGCAAAGAAATTTGACAGAGTAAAAAGTGCCTACAAAAAATCAATGGTATGCGGATTTACAATGTGTATCATAGCGTTTATAATGTTTCAGGTTTTTCCAAGACAGATAATATCGGTGTTTGGAAAAGGAGATGAAACTTACTATACATTTGCGGTAAATTATTTCAGGATATTTTTATTCTGCACCTGCGTAAACTGCTTGCAGCCGATAACATCAACATTCCTTACGGCAATCGGAAAACCAAAGGGCGGTATGTTTTTATCTCTTACAAGACAGATAATCTTTTTACTTCCATTAGTTATTGTGCTGCCGCTTATCATGGGAATAGACGGAATAATGTATGCAGGACCGATAGCGGACGGACTTGCAGCAGTCGTAGCTATTGTTATGATAAGAATAGAATTTTCGAGAGAGGAATATAGGGTGAATGAATAAAAATGTTGAAATAAAAGCGGCAATATGCAATTATTGTTAATATAACATTAAAAAATCATATGTTAGAAATGAGGAATTAAAAACGATGGATGATATAAATGTAAAATACAGTGAAATAAAAACATGGGACAAAGAGTCATATGTGCTTGTCGATATGCGTGACGATTCATCAATCGGATATGGAATGATACCGGGAGCGATTCATATACCGGAGGAAAAAATAGACGAAAAGATAGATGATGTATCAGCAGGAAAAAAAGTTGTTATATATTGCACAAGAGGAGTGTTTAGTGCCGAATGTGCGGGGAAACTCAGAGAACAGAAAAATATTGAAGCCTACAGTCTTGAGGGCGGATATACAGGATGGATACTTGAAAATATCAGGCTTGAAGAAGAAAAAGAGGAGGATGGCAGCAGGAAAGATGATATAGAAAAAAGCATACGAAAGAAATTTCATAAGCAGCTTTTTTCAAAATTTGCAAAAGCAATAAATACTTATGAACTTGTAAAAGAGCATGATAAGATAGCGGTCTGCATATCAGGTGGAAAAGATTCAATGCTTATGGCAAAACTTTTTCAGGAACTCAAAAGGCATAATAAATTTGAGTTTGAACTTGTATTTCTTGTAATGGATCCGGGTTACAGTGAGGCAAACAGAAAAGTAATAGAAAACAATGCAAAACTTATGGATATTCCGATAACTGTATTTGAGTCAACAATATTTGATGCGGTGTATGAAGTTGAAAAATCTCCATGCTATCTCTGTGCAAGAATGAGGAGAGGTTATCTTTACAATAAGGCAAAAGAACTCGGCTGCAATAAGATAGCACTCGGTCATCACTATGATGATGTTATCGAAACAATCCTTATGGGAATGTTATACGGCGGTCAGGTACAGACAATGATGCCGAAACTTCACAGCCAGAACTTTGAGGGCATGGAACTTATAAGACCAATGTATCTTATAAGGGAGGAAGATATAAAGCATTGGAGAGACTACAATAATCTTCATTTTATACAGTGTGCGTGCAGATTTACGGATACTTGTACTACCTGTAGGACAGATGGCAGCACTGTTTCAAAGAGAATGGAGATAAAAAATCTCATAGCAGAATTAAAAAAGACAAATCCGTTTATTGAGAGCAACATTTTTAAAAGTGTCGAGAATGTAAATCTGAAAACAATAGTTGCTTACAAAAAGGACGGTGTAAAACACAGCTTTTTGGAGAGTTACGATAAACAGTAGTTGTCAGGGAGATTGTGGAATAGCGTTTTATAGGAAAAATTGTGAGGTATCTTACGGCGGGCAAGGTTGAAATACATATCACTATTATGCTAAACTGTAACAAAAGGTGATTAAATAAGGAGGGGAAGAAAATGGCTAGAAAAATCAGTGCCATGCGTGCAGAAGAAAAATTAGGTGGATTTGCAACGGCAAAGAAGCACATAACAGTACAGTATAATGAGCGTGAACGCTCAGTAGACAACCTGCTCAGCCTTATAAGGCGTGATGCAATAGAGAACCGCGGGATAACAGATGATGATATAACAGAAGTAAATGTGTATATCAAACCTGAAGAAAATGCAGTATATTATGTTATAAACAATAAAGTTCAGGGACAGATTGAATTTTAAGTCCAGCTAATAAATGTCAATAGTTAGATGTGAAAAAAATTATTTTGTTTTTT
>OOCS01000206.1_pt1 | contig 58496 bp, 58 predicted proteins | sample 1671411 | NCBI WGS metagenome assembly OOCS01 (sample SAMN06348154, study PRJEB24527) | human gut metagenome | biome: human gut; feature: ankylosing spondylitis patient; material: feces | host: Homo sapiens | place: China | collected 2015-10 | reverse complement strand
TCCTTCTTAATTACAAATTTTTAGCATCTAATTTAACTTCAATTCCTATTATACAATATAGTGGTTCAGTTGTCAAGACAAAAATCTAAGCTTTTTATAATGAACTGATATATGTAACTGGGTAGGGGAGAAAATCCCCCCTTAGGCTGCATGATCATCCAGTAACAGAATCGGATAATAGCAGGATGCCGGTGTTTGATTATTGAGTGCAGAATGACAACGTTCAAAGTTGTAAGTGTGCACATATTTACCGATTGCCTTCCGTGCTTCTCTGATATTGTTATATTGGGTCAGATATGCTTCCTCGTACTTGAAGCTTCGGAACCATCGTTCAATCATGATATTGTCAGCCCACCGGCTTTTACCATCCATGCTTTGACGGATCTGGTTCTCTTTGAGGAAATTCATGTACTCATTGCTTGTAAACTGACAGCCCTGATCTGAATTCAGGATAACAGGTTTTGCCACTATAAACGCCTTTTTTAACGCAGTTATGACCATTCTGGTATCCAGAGTATCATCGACTTCCCAGCCAACGATACAGCGGCTGTACCAGTCAATCACAGCGGTCAGATACAGAAATCCACGCTTAATGGGGATGTATGTAATGTCGATTGACCATGCCTGATTTGGACGGTCGATAACGGCGTTACGTAGCAGATACGGGCAGACTTTAGCCTGTCGCATACGTTTAGAAAGGTTCATTTTTGGATAAATTGGATCAATCCCCATTTCATTCATATAACGGCGCGTTTTCCGGCGACCAACCTGATGCCCACGCTTCTTCAGTTGAGCAGACAGTTGTCGTGCTCCCCAGGCCGGATTATCCGTGTGTAATCGATCTATGATCGATTTGCAATCCAACTCCTCCTGAGATATGGGCATGCCCTTGTAATAAACACTGGTACGATTGATATCAAGAAGTGTAGCTCCTGTTTTAACTGGAAGTTCTTTAGTCTTCAAAAGGTTTTGGACTAAATTTACTCTCGTAGTCAGGTCCAAGTGTTTCTTCAGATTTTTTTTTCAACCAATCCACCTGCATGGTGAGCTGGCCAACTTTTTTCGCATATTCAGCTTTTTCCTTGCGTTCTAAAGCGAGTTTTTCTTTCAGATTATCCTCTCGTGTGTCATTAAAAACCACGGATGCTTTATCGAGGAACTCCTTCTTCCAGTTGCGGAGAAGATTCGGCTGAATATTGTTTTCGGTTGCGATTGTATTTAAGTCTTTTTCTCCTTTGAGCAGTTCAATCACTAATTCTGATTTGAATTTGGCAGAGAAATTTCTTCTTGTTCGAGACATAATAATAATCCTTCTTTCTGTAGTGTTTACAGTATATCAGATTCATTAAGAAATGTCTCTTGAAGTGTCTTAAATTACGATACCATTATACAAAATTTTAAGATAATGCACTATCAACACACTCTTAAGTTTGCTTCTAAGTCTTATTTCCATAACTTTAGGGTTAACCATACGCAAGACCAATCACTCTCGGACAATACTCATGATTTTCGGTAAAAAACGTAAAAGAAATAAGAACAATTAACAAAATGTATAATAACAATCAATAGCGACTAATGATTTTCATGTAAAAGGACACCAAACTATACGGTGTCCTTTTCAAATTCTTACGTCATATCAAGGCTCATTCAATCGTGGTAAATTCGTGGTAAAATGAGTGCTTTCCTATATTTCAAAATGCTTGAAAGTATAGTGTTTATGCGGATAATCAAAAATCAGATATAAAATTTAAATATAATTTTTCATCATTTTTATGATTAAATAAATAAGATATAAAATGCTTTCGTTTAAGTTGAGCTGTTTCTGGTGGCAAAAGCATCATCAACATTTCATAATCATCTTCAGACATATCATTTAAATCTTGTTCAACATTTTCAGAATTCTTCAATTTTTTATCTGCTTGTTTTACCTCGTAAAGAAACTTATCATTTAAAAATTTATACAAAAAAATCTCCGTTATAATCTTGTATTCACTACTTGCATTTCCAAGTCCAAAGTTAGTGCAAACAGTCTTAAGATCATCTATCATTTGTTTCGTATTTGCTATTATCATTTCTGTTGTCATTAAGATACCCAATTCCTTTCTGTTATGTATTCCTTTGATAAACAATTAATTAAAATAATAGTTGTGATTTATCCAATTTAACCTTTTCGCTCATACATGTTCTCAATATAACTGATTGTAAAGATTTGAAAAAATAATCCTCATTATCAAGAATGTTTTCATTATGAGCAATCTGATCATCTGTTTTTGATTTAATTGTCATTAAAATTCTATGCAAAGTAATTGCATTTGTTATAGGTAATACGCTTCCCATAATTCTCTTATGAGTTCTCATATATTTAACATCACCTGAATACTTTGCTGCAAGCATCCGATCTGCAAGATTTCTTTTTTTTGCTCTTTTCTTTAAAGCATCTAGTTCACTCATCATCTGTTTCATTTCATCTGATGTAAGTTCTTCAATGTTTTTCTTTTTAAATACACGCTTTAATTCATCAAGCAGTGAGATATATTCTGGATCTTTCGGATCAAGGCATCTGTCTACTATTTCTTTACGAGTTTGCTCTAGAATATCACGAAATGCATCCGCAATAATAAGCTCCTCCTCTTTTATTTTTCGAAATTGAAAATCAATCTGATCTAAAGCCATATTAAGCACATGTGACATATCCTCTGCTGAATCTAGGCTGTTCTTTAAGTTAATAATATTTATTCGATTATTGACCTCATTCAGACATTTAATTGCATTTTCCACATTAAAATGTTCATACAAATCCTGATATCCATAAAGTCGAATCAAATTATACATTGCCTTATAATTTTCTAATACTTTTCTTAAATCAATTAATTGTTTTTTATCATCAATTTCACTGATCTGATTTATGAAATTGACTACATTACTTGTATCATATAAAAAAAGTTGATTTTTCACATTTTCTAGTTCTTTTTCAATTTCTTCCTTACTCTTAAAAATATTGCTATAATTTTGTACCTCATCTCCAAGTTCTGATTGAAGTTCATCAAAATATGCTTTGTTTGTTTTATCAAATTCATCTTTGATATTTGCAAAATCAACAACATAGCCATAGTGATAGTCCTTATAAGGGCGATTTACCCTAGTTAATGTCTGGAGTAAATTATGTGCCTTAATCATTCGTGCCAAATACTGTTTCTTTAATCGTGGTGCATCAAACCCTGTCAACAACATATTATAGACAACCAAGATATCTATATTTCCTTTTTTAAATTCATCTTGATCATTTTTTCTTTCCTGCTTTGTACCCTCATTATAAAGTACAAGTGCATGAGTATACACAGAAAGACGTTCCAACTGCTTGTCCACTTCTATCGCTTGTTCAGAAGAATCACATACAATCATCGCTCCAATAGAAGAATCTAATGCAGTTCTACCTTCAGTAAAATCCTGAACAATATAGCCAACCATCTTCTCTACAAATTTAGGATGTGAATAAATATCTTTCTTAGCAATACTACCTTTTTTTACAATCTGATCAAGAGTTTCTTTCATCTGATTCTTATATGAAGTCTCAATTTCCTCACGAATTAATTTCAATGTGTAGCCATCTGCAATTGACTGGTTGTAATAATATTTATGAATATAGTTTCCAAATACATCTTTTGTATTATACCCATCACCTATAAGAGGCGTACCTGTAAGTGCTATCTGTATAGCATTCCTATCTGATCCCATAAGATTAGCCAAAAATGACCCTGTTGGATTATAACTTCTATGTGCTTCATCGAGAAAATACACCCTTTGTACATCTATATTATAATCGGATGGTTTAGTTACAGAGTCTTTAGAAAATTTCTGAATATTAATTACCGTCATTGTAATTTTACCGCTAGTATTGGACTCACCTGGATTTATGATATCTGTAACAAATTCATTCTTATCTTTAATTAATTTTACTTTAAGTCCTCTTGCTTCAAACTCATTTTTTGCCTGTACAGCTAAATCTAAACGATCAACTATAAAATAAAATTTAGCAATTTTTCCTTCCTCTTTACTGAAATAATCCGTCAAGAACCTCACATTAGAATATGCAAGTGCAGTTTTGCCACTTCCTTGCGTATGCCAAACTACACCTTTTCTAATACCTTCACGTAATTTATCTCGGATTGCCAATGTTGCAAACAACTGTGGATAACGCATGATATGTTTCTCTATTTCTATAATTCCATCTTTATTTGTTGTTGTTTTATAACAAATTCCATACCTTAATAAGAATAAAAGTCTTTCTTTTGTATACAAAGATGTAATAATACGATTGGTCGGAGAATTTTCAGATAAAGAAGATACATATTCTGGAGTCCCTTTAATAGAAATCAAATTTGTATCTTTTAAAATGAATGTTTCTTTCTGTGGAACAATTGCTTCCATTTTTGCCTTTAATTCTGCCTCTCTTTGTTCACGAAACTTACTAAAAAACATTCTATTATAGCTACTAGATGCATAAAAAGCTCCCTGAATTGGTTCAATATCTGAATCGTCATATTCATTATTATTCGAAAAAACCGTAAACTGTGTCATTCCAACAAAACGACGATAAATTTTATTACTAAATCTTTTCTCCATGCGATTTCGTTCTGTCAAAATGCCCTCACGATTATTATGACGCTTAACTTCAATAAATGATAATGGCATTCCATTAATTAGCACAACAATATCAGGGCGAAAATTATCATCTCCATTCTCATATGGCAATTCAGTTACAACTGTATAATCATTCTTTGTTCCATCAATATCATCAAAATCAATCAGTTTAACTCCATTAATACCTGATTGCAAGATCTTAAAAAAAGATTTACCTAAATCATTATTATCCAGCCTAATCTTTAATTCATCAATAATCTTCTTTACATCCACAAGTGTTAGTTCTTTTCCATTGATTCGATTAATTGCAGACAAAAATTGGAGATAAAAAATATTAGTATCACCATCATAGTCTATATTACGTTTTTTATCCTTAATTGACATATAAGTATATCCAAGTCTTGTAAAATGTACAAGAGCTGGTATCTTTACTCTGGCATCCTCTGGTCTTCCCATAAATACATCTCACCCCATTACGTTATCTATTCTTCTCTCAAAAATACAATTTTAATATAAGTATATTCTCTTATTGAAATACTTTCAAGCTGAAAGTATCATTGCTCTTGTTCAATTTGGAATTTTTAATGTTCAAATCCTATTCTGGAACAAACATTGCTATTTCCTCATAATGTTTAGCAAGACAGCTCAAATTATAGTAAATCTTTTCAAATATCTCCACAAACATTTTTAAATCTACAACTTCATTTTTCTTATTTTCAATATAGAAATGTTCTTCATTGTCTGAATTAAGTGGATATCTCGAGAAATCCATATTTTTTATCTTTACATGAGCATTATGCTCTTTATCAATTTTTTCATATAATTCCGAAATATAATCTTCAAGTTTCTTGGTCTTGTCTTTAAATTGTTTTCGTTTATTTTTATCAATTTCAAATTCTGATATTCGCTTTTTTACAATATTCCATATCTGTCTAATATCATGACCGCCACAAAAACTTTCATTCTTTTTAAGCAATATATTCAAAGACCAATTTATAGCTTTTAAATATAATTCTATCGCATGATTTACCGAAAATAATATTGGAAAAACTACAATATCTGCTTTTTTATCACGATTATCCTCTAAACAATTCTTTCCAAGCATTATAGCTGCTTTCATATATCCATCAGCTATGATTAGCATATCATAAATCGGTTGATCTTGTCTCGTTCTCCAGTTCATATACGCTGTTCTTTCTATACTTGCATTATCTTTAAAAATTTTCCCATTTTATCTACCTGCTTTTCTAATCCAATTGTTTCAATTCTTCATCAATAACCACCAATAAATAACTCTGATACTTCCTAACACTTCCAAATCGCTTCATTCCCCATAACGCCCCAAACAAACATCCTACTGTAACAATACTCACATATGCTATTACCATTTCACTCTTAGAAATTTCTAAATACATTGTAAATGTTGCAACCACAAAACTAATAATACTAATGAGTAACGACATAAATGATAAATATTCAATGCTTCTAGCTTCTGCTTTTAACTTCAATAATCTATCTTTATCCTTTAATGTATATTTATTCACATAATGTCTTGCACAAATAATTGGATTACTTTCACACATATCATTACAATTTTCTATTTCATCACATAATTTTTCAAAATCGTTTTTTCTCAGCATCTTGTTTCCCCTTATCTAAAAAAATCTAAAACAAATTCAGTTTCCATTTTATTCTTATCCTTATCAGAAATAAATGCATTATAAGTTCCTTCCGTTATATACATTTCATCGCATCTTTGACAATATACTGCATTTAAATTAATCATTTTTGCATCTTCACCATTGCCGTATTTTACTTGAATTTTTTTATTTTCCAGAGTATCTCCACATTCAGGACATCCATTTTTTCTTAATAAATCCTTAGGATATACATATATTTTTTCATATCTGCGTTTTTTACACTGTTCGTTTTTATGATGTTGGATATATTTACAACTTTTACGGCGACAACATTCCATAGCAAAATAAGGAGACTCTTCTTGCAAACATTTTCCTGTCTTAAAATCATAATCTTCACATATTTTCTGCATATTCAAATTTTCTTCTTTGAATTCTTGTTGATCTTCATCCAAATCATCATTCTTTATATCTTCTTTATGTAATGGATTCAAATCCTTACTAAGATAGACTTTAAATGCTGCATACGGTATTCTATATTTATCCAACATTTTCATTACCATATCTCTGATACTATTTGCACTCAAATTAGTTTCTACAAATATATTACTTTCCTTTATTTTCTCTGGATTTCGCAGACTTGCTTCATTTCTCGAAAAATATTTTCTAGTTTTTCCTTGCATAAACTTATCTTCCAAAAATTCTTCAAAAATCTTATTGTTTTTCTGATATAATATTTCGCATATTTTTACCAACATTTGCTTCCACATTCTTGCTGGATATCTAATTTCATCTAACGAAAACGCTGCTGGCTTTGTATAACGAAAATCTGTCATCAAATCATGTGCTACTGTTTCATCAACTCTATATTCCTCATAGTTAATCCTTTTTTGATCATCTTCTAAAAATTCCATATCATCTTCTAGAATTTCTTTATCTGCACTTTTTCGTAAGACAACTTTTTTCTCTTTAGGCTTATCAACTCCAATTTCTTCAAAAATATCTTTTATAGAAGATTGTACCGATGCAATTGTTTTTGACATATCGATATATTTTTGCATCTTATCGTAATCTCTTTCTCGTAATAAATTCATAGCATTTTCATCTACTAATGCTTGTTCACTTTGCAATACATCTTTAATAGCTCCAATTGCTTTATCAAGTAATTCTTGATTTTCTGGTGTTTCATTCTGTACAAACTCAATGATACTTAATATTTTTTCAAGATTCATAATTTCTCCCCTTTTTATCATTAGATATAATCTTCCTCAATCAATTTTTCCAACATTTCCTTAAAATTTGATTTAGTAATTTTTAATTCATTTCCATTTAATAACCTCTCTACTCGTGGATAAATTGAAGATTTTTCCACTTCCGCTAATATACTTCCACCATTTTCCTTTCCATATCCACTATGTGGCACTGGTCCAAATAAAATAATTCTATACTGTGGTGCATACTGCATTTTTCTAAAATCAACTTTTTGTATATGTTTATAATCCAAATAAAATTCAAATCTATTTTTATCAATGCCAAGCTTACTCGCAATTCCCAACAAAACTTCCTCTTTTACTTTTGTACCGCCAATAACAACTATTTTTCCTTCTTTGTAAGAATAAAAATCTTGTTTCTTTTCTAATAATTCTGTCATATCAATCATTTCTAGAAATTCCTCTAGTCGATCGCTTCGATTTAATTTTGACAAAACTGCTGTAATCTTATATGGCAATTCTTCTATAATTTTATCTTCTAATTCGGAGAGTTCTTCAATTGTCAATGACATATTATCCCTCCTCGTAAATTGTTTCCATTTCTGCAATTGCTTTTGATAATTTATATTTTAATACTTTAATTTCATCTATTTTCGCTAGGTATTTTTCAGCAATTTTATTTTGTTTATCTTTTTCAGGACACGGAATAATAATTTTCTTTAATCCATCCACTGGAATATTAGGCATTACCGCACCCACCATTATGCGTGACAATGCAATGCCACCATTTTCACTTTCTAAGTATGCTTTAACAAAATATGGATTGACCTTTGTTTCATCTAATTCGATTACATACAGATTTCCATTAGCTAAGACTTTTCGTTCTTCTGGGACTGATACAACTGCAACTTTAGCAGGTGTACCATTCTTGGAAATAACAAGGCTATTATTCTTAACACAGTATTTCTCTAATTTTTTATCTATTGATTTAATAAATGGAAGATCATCATTAATAATTCCGTTTTGTATATTAGCCAACATTAAATATTGATAATCTGTAGGATTGTCCGATACCATTTCATCTAATATACTAGCTTTCACCTGCGCCCCTCTTGTAATATTAGTGATGACATTTCCAAACGGAATTCCATTTTCAACTTCCGCCTCTGTATATATAAATCGAGAGGGGTTAATCGCAAAATCTTCCTTTTCAATTTCTTCAAATGTAACACATTTTGAATTTTCTGTATCTTCTGTCATCATATGTACAATTTGATCTATTGTTTCATTAGATAATACATTTTGGCGTCTACCTACAGAAGCCATTGATCTTGCATCAACCATTCTAACCATTTTATTACTTTTACTTAATACTATCATTGATACCGGAATAGCTGTTGTAGAATATAAATTAGCGGGTAAAGATATGACAGCCTCAATCAATCCCATTTTTAAAAATCTTTCACGGATTTTTTTATCAATTCCACCATTCCATGTTGTTCCATTCGTAGCTATTACTACAGCTTTACCATTACTTTTTAAATGTCTTTCAACATTCATAATAAATAACCAATCCGATTTCGCTACTTTCTTTATTTCAGGAATAACCGATTCAAATTCCTGTAATTTTTCTTTATTTATCCCTGTATTATGTTTCAAAATATTCCATGGATAATCACAAAATATTTTGTCAAAATTTTTATCCATATTTAAATCAAATACTGTGCCTTGTTCAATTTCAGTATAGTCTGAAATAAGATTTAATCTTATATTTGATATTTCTTTGTAATGAGTATTTATTTCAATACCATAATACTTTGAATTATTATCTTGCTCTACCGCATTAATAAGAAAATTTCCTACACCACAACAAAAATCTGCTACCTTTTCATTATTAATATTTAAAATCTGTGTTGCGAGATTCACAATACTTTCTGGAGTTTCTGAATTAGGCTCTGATCTTCTATTTAAAATTGGCATCCATAAAATAGTTGCTAAAAGATTCTCCACTGTATAATCATGTGCTATCTCAATTACAACAGACCATAAATTTCCAACACATTCTTTCAAAAATAATGATTGCTCGAATGATAATTCATTTTCAATATAATTTGAAAGTTCTTTTGTATTTTGCAATTCATTGTCTGCAACTAAATATGCTAAATATACAGTTGCAAATACATTTTTCAATTTTATTTCACTTGTTCCTTTTAATCTAGATTCAATATCAAAACAAATTTTCTCTACATTTTCTAATTCTTGATTCTTCAATTCTTTTAATGTCATATTCAACATATCCATCTCCTTTGGTTATTTATAATCAAATTTTACAGTATCATGATATCACTGTGTGTTTTGGTTGTCGATTACCAAATTTGATTTTATATAACCAAAAAACTTATTCATTAACTATTTTCACGCACAAAAAGGAAGAAACCTGCTGGCTCTCCCTCCACTGTAAAACTTATAATTTTATTTATCATTACTTCTTTAATTATTTTTCCAATTGATCACTTTATATCACACCATTCATTTTTTGTAAATTTAATTGAAAAATATGAATCTGCTCTATATGCAAGTTTTACATTCTACTATAAATTCTATCATTTCTCTCCAAACCCAATTTCCAACAACTCCGCCGCAACATCAATATTCTTTATTCTCATCAAATTATCCCAAACATCTTCTTTTCCAAGTAAATTCACTCCTCCATGCCAAACCAATTCATCGTCAATTACTGCAAATCTTTCTTCAACTTCATCTTTTAAATATATATCCACTCCCTGAGATTTCATTTTTGTAATAAGTTCATATAATATCTCTGGATTTCCATACATAGTGCTTTCTGGATTTCTTGTAATCACACGAACATTAACCCCAGTTTCTTGCCTTTGTTTTATCAAATATAAAAATCTTTCTATTTTATCCTGATAAATATCTGGACTTGATATTACAACGCTTTTATCAGCTTCTACTATATCCTGTTCAAATTTTTCTGAATAATTTCCTGAATCATAAATAGCATTGATATTTTGTTTTACTTGGAAATCTCCTGTCCATAATGTAAAACCGGTTCGTTTATATGTTCGTAATCGTTTTATGTACATATTATCAAAAAATTTTATATGTGAATCGATATAATCATAAACATAAACTGCTTCTTTTCCTTCGTAATCTCTATTTAACCTTCCAATGTACTGTTCCAATCTTCCATCAAACGAAACAGGTGCTGCAAGCATTAGTGTATCTAGCCTTGGGCAATCAAACCCTTCTCCAATTTTCTGCCCTGTGGCAACTAGAATTAATGACTCTTCTTTCTTCACTTGTTTTAAACTCTCTCTTATCTCCAGATTTTGCCGATCTGTATTATCTCCATACAAAAGGAAAATATTATCTGCCACACCTTCCAACATTTGATAAAGAACTTTTGCATGTTCCTTATATCTCGTTAATATAACTGGTGTTTGTCCTAAATGAATGCTGGATTTTACATCTTCTGTTATCATTCGATTTCGAGCATCATTTTCACTGATATTTTGATATGCCTTATTAATGTTTTGTTTACTTTCTTCAGTTTCAATCATTCTTGTGTATCTTGGTATAAAATAGTGTCCAATTCCTTGTTGTTTTGCTCTGTCTAATGCAGTAAATTTATGTCTTTGAGGACCTAACAGCATATATATTATACGATCAAGATGATCACCCCGTTTTGGTGTAGCTGATACTCCATAAACATATTTCGCATTGATTTTTTGCAACAACTGTATTGATGTTTTAGAGGCTGCATGATGACATTCATCCATAATTACCATTCCATATGAATTTAACATATCTTGATATTTTCCTTTTGAATACATAGAACCCACCATTGCTACATCTACAATTCCTGTCAGTGTATTTTTGCTTCCATGTAAAATACCAATCACACTTTTTCTCTGTCTCTTTCTTCCACTCTTCGTTTCATAAATTGGTGGTTTCTCATCAATATCCAAAAACTTATTCAACTCTTCTACCCATTGAAGTAATAAATCTTTACTCTGCAACAAAATCAATGTATTTACTTTTCTTTTGGCAATCAAATAACTGCATACAACTGTTTTACCAAAAGCTGTCGCTGCATTTAAAATCCCATCAGAATGATGTAATAATTTTTCTGCTGCCTCATTTTGTTCTTCTTTCAGCTTTCCTTTAAATTTAACTCTGATCGGATGTCCTTTTTCTCTTTCATCAGAAACATCATAATCAATACTAGCCGTTTTACATTGTTCTATTACTGCTTCTCGTAATCCTCTTGGAATTTGAATATATCCGTTGATATCTTTTCCCAGATAAACAACACTGTAATTATAATAATTGGAATATCCCATACGTTTATTTTTATAAAACTCTGGGTTATCAAATGCTGCCATACTTCGGATCTGATTTTGTAATCTTGGCATAATATTTAATGTGTCAATATAAACTCCATCACTTAAAACAATATGTAAATTCCCTGTAACATCTGCCTTTGAAAACGTTTGTTTTTTCTTCCATGGTTTGGGTCTGTCTTTTAAATTATCATTGTTAGCAATTCCTTGATATTGTATCAGTTCTTGCCTCCATTTTTCTATACACATATCAATTTCTTCAACTGCTAACTTTTTCGTTTTATTTAAAAGGATATCCCATTGATCAGGATATGCATTCCAGGTATCATCTACAAACGCACTATTTCCATTTTTTAACGCTAATCCCTGAAGTGGTAATGCTACTAGATTTCCAATACTATTTGCCATATCTTGTGATGGATACATACGATCATAATAATGAAATGATTTTAAATTGACAGATGATGCACCTTTATCTAACAACATAAATCCAAAATTTCTTGCCTTTGATGCAGGAATTGCTTGTTGAAAAATGATCCATACATGTGCACCCCTTCCTGATCTGGATCTTTCCACTAATGGATGAATTCCATTTTGTTCACACATCTTTCGCAATGCATCGACTTCCTCTTTCCATTCATCATTCTGATTTGCAAAATCTGTTTTCTCCGCATCTTTTTCATGATTATCAAAGTCAAATACAAGAAATCTACAAGTACCATCTGGTAAAAGTGGATATACTCCTATGACATCTGATCCATCTTCTTTATATCCTAACAAATGCGTAATGATCTTTTTTACATCAAGCCTTGTCCATTTCCTATTGCTACATTCATCACAATATACTTTCTTCTTTTGTTGTTTAGGACACAAATAGCTATTCCAGCGGTTATCACATTGAGGAAAATAGCCACCATTTCTTGCTCTTTTGGCATAGACATCTTCTCTTCCCCAAAACATAGCGAAAAACGTTTTGCCATATTTTCTGTGATATATCCTGGATGAATAATGCGGCCACCTTGGTCTGGATCATATTCTGCTGATTTATCGATTGGTTGTTCAAAAAGATTTATTTCTTCGTATGGTATATTGACTTCATCCAGCTTTTCCTTTAATTTTTTATTTTCATCTTGTAGATTGCGGACTAGTTTTCGTAAAGTATCTGTGTTAAAAGCTTCTATATTCATTTTGTATTTCACCTTTAATGTTTAAAACATGATTACAATCCATAGTGCATAATCCATTATATATGCCATTCCAATTCCGTATTTCTTCTTGTGCTTTATCACATATTCTATATTTTAAAGGTTTAAAGGAAAAAACTTGTTTTATCCTCTTTTTTACCCCAAAATTCCTTGTCCAGCCACTTTTCTTGTCGGCTTTTAAATATAATAACCGAATCCAATTCTGTATCAATATAAGGTTTCATTTCCTGTTGCAATTGTTCTAATTGTGGTTTACTTATCTCTCCCTCAAATACAGAATTTTGTATATGTGACAGATATTTTTTACTTATCTTGAATACCTTTGACCATCGTTTTGCACCATTTTTCTCTTGACTAATATCATAAACTAAAACTACATACATATTTACCACCACATTTTAAATCCTTCATATTCTTTCTCTTCAATTAGATGTTTTATTAATTTATATGCTTCTAATCTAATCAAATATTGGTAAGATACTTTTCTATGCAAATCTTTATGCATAATTGTTGCCTGTAATTTCTTTTCAAGTTCATTTACAATTAACTGAGATGCTTCTTTCTTTAAATGGAGGAAATTTAACTCTCTTGTAAAACTATTTTCTGTAATCTGATTTTTATTTAATAATGAAAATATCAAACGATCTCCAATTAATGGTTTAAAGATTTCCGATAAATCTAAGCATAATGAATATCGTCTGCTCCCTGGTTCATGTAAATAACTGATCGTTGGATTTAATTGAGTATGGTATATTTCTGTAAGTGTTTTTGAATAAATCAGAGAATTCACAAAAGAAATTAGTGAATTAATCATATTATCTGGTGGATGCGTCACTCGTTTTTCAAATTCAATCTCTTGGTTTATAATAACACTCCATGCTTCGTAGTATTTTTTACGAATATTCCCTTCTATTCCCATTAATTGATCAATTTCTTGTGCATTGGGTATTTTCTTTTTTAACCCTTCAATATATCTCATATGTTCCGTTACATCTTTTCCTCGGCTATTATAATATCTTAAATTTCGATAAATATTTTCTGCTGCCGCTTCAATAAATTTTCTCGCAATAACGATTCTTTTTTTTTATCTATGTAATGTTCCACTTGTTTTACTAATAATTCTCCAGATAATAAACTTTCTTTTGGATAATAACTTCCTGTATAAAAATGATAATAATTAAAAAAATGCATCGGTATTCCATATTGTGATATAAAGTTTATGAACTTCGTATTAAATGATAATTCAGACATTACATAAATATCCGAAATTCTTTCAATTGGAACGTCTCTTTTTTCATCGTCATAAGTTGTAAATCGTAATGTATTATCTTTTCTTTTCAAATCTCCGCAATTGTATATATATAGACTTTTTTTCATATGCATTCTCCCCTTAAATAAAACAAATGTCATAATATGCACACTTTTTACATATCTTTTTTGAATCATCCAATTCCGGTATTACCTGTTTTCGAATTTGAATAATATGATCTATAATATTTTTCATCTGTTTCTCATCTTCTTCTGATAAACTGACTTCAATATTTTTCTTTAACAGTGGATAGTCTATTTGTGCTTTTGAAATATCAACTCCCTTTTTCTTCAAATAATACAAATAATATTTTACCTGCCATATTCCGGCTTCTTCTATGGACTTGCTTTTTTTTACTTCATGAATTTCTTTAAAATCTTTTATAAAATCAATGTTTATTGTATCGTCAATGTTAATATGTTTCTGATTTCTCCTATAACTAGTTTCATCTAATAATTTTCCTAATTGAACGTTCTCATTTTGAGATACATTTTCCATTTGTAGGTCATGACAAAAATACCATAATTTCCGTTTACATACAAAATAATAATAAATCATAACCCCTGTAATTCGTTCTTCCATAGACACCTCTTTTAAAACATCATCGCATCTTCTCCTACATTTTCATAATTTAATGGATAGAATCCCTTAATATCATATTGACAGTTCATAATGTCGATATGTTCATATTTGCTAATATTAACAGTTCCATATGTTTGATATACTTTTTTATAATATTTGTGGTATTCATAATACGGAATTTGTACAATAAAATCTCTTAACCTCTCCTGGATTTCTATTCTTTCTCTAAATAGATTCTCTCTTTCTTTCTGTTCAATATTAGAATCTTTCAACTTTTTAGATATTAATGTTTGTCTCTCTTCTAATAATACAATTTCATCTTTATTTTGATCATATACTATCTTAGGTACAATTGATTTTGTAAAAATATTTCTCATTTTTATTTCATCTTTCTCAAAATCACCAATATCTAACTCTGAAATCCAATCAAACGTATCTTTGAATTGACGCATATAATCACTTGATCGTATATCATCATATGTAAAATAGTCATTAATAAGTTTTGTTTTTTGACTTTCTTCAAGAATTCCATCTACTGTCTTCAATGCTTTTTTAGATTGTTCATAAAATACAGAATCTAAAAATCCTTTCTGCCCTTGCTTGATATCACTTCCATCACAATAAACAAAACAATTGTATCCTTCTAACTGCTTTACTCCTTTTCGATTGCATCTTCCCATCCTTTGAAATAATCCATTTAAATCAGTTAGTTCTGTAAATAAATAGTCAAAATCAATATCCAGGCTGACTTCCACAATAGATGTTGCAATCCAGATACCATTCTGTATATCTATTTCATTTCGTTCGTTGTATGTCTTTCCAAACTCTTTAATTTCATTTTCTAAATTTTTTCGATCTTCTCGATCAAATCTGCTATGTAATACATGTGAATTTAATGTCCCATCTTTTTCTTTGATTTGATCATACATCTTCTGAGCTTTCTTTATCGTATTGCAAACAACTAATATTTTATTTCCTTTACCTTCTTTTATATTTTGGTTATAGCATTGAATAATATCATCCTCACAAATCGATTCATCCATCACTTTTACAGAATGTCTTTTTAAATCATTCGTAAAATCTTGTTCTTTAAATTCTATATTTCCTATACTTTTATCTTTCAATAATTTTTTGATAAATGGTGGTAAAGTAGCTGTGACAATTGCTATTTTCCCGCCTAATTCATGAATACGTCTCAGCCCGTAAATTAGATATGCCAACATTTCTGCATCGTACATTTGAATTTCATCAATAACAATTTTTGAATAAGCTAATGTGGCTAGCTTCATCTCATATCCTTTGTATTTGAAAACAAAATCAAATAGCTGATCCAAAGTTGATATATTCAATGGTAACGATAATGCCTGTCCTCTGTTTCTATAATCCAAAATATCCATTTCTTGTCCTGCATGACTTTCATAATAAGACAAACTTTCTGAATGTAATAATCCTAATCGTTCTTCTAATTTTTCATCTTTTAAAATTTGATTCTTGATTCTATCATAGATTGCATTTATAGCAGTTCGTATTGGAAGTATGAAAAAGCCTTTATTGTCACCAATCCATAATAAGCCGGCTTCTGTTTTTCCCATCCCTGTTGGTGCTAATGCAATAATATTCTCTTCCCGATTCTCTATGCAAAACTCCTGTAGTTCATTCCAACAACTATCTTTTTTCTTTTTCTGCCATTCATTCATCATTTGTGTTAATCCGGCTTCTAAAAAATCATTTGGATATTCTATTTCATAATTTCCACTGGCACTATAATCACATCGATGTAGTAATCCTTTTACTATAATTGTCTCTTGCATTTCTAAATAACAATCAAGCTCTAGTAAATCTCTTTCATCAGGATTACAATTATATTCCGGAATTAACAATGAATTAATTTGTGAACTATGTTCACCTATAACCGAGGCTTCGTCACAATAATCATGATGAAATAAAATACAACATGCTACGATAAAATAATCATCTGTGTCCTCTTCAAATTCATTCTTATCTAGATAATATACAGATAAAATATTATGCGCTATTTCTTTTGTTTCATCAAAATGCAATTTAGGATTTAGAACTCGTTTTAAAAATTCCTTATTTGCTTTTCCCACATCATGCCATTCGCATGCTTTTATCAGTAAATTGTATATATGAATATCTTTAATATATCCTAATTTTCTTAAAATATTAGCTCGATATAATAAATCCTCAACATGCTCACCTATTGTTTTATCTGGTTTTGCTAAATAATCATATAAATTTTTTACCATAATTCTTCCTTCTCTAAACTTCCTATAAATTCCACTATGGTTCTATTATTATATTTCTACTTTTGTAAAAAATTAACTATATATTGTTCATCTCCCGCATTATCAATCCAAACATTTTTACTTTTCTTGTCTACTCTATGATTAGATACATATACCACAGGAACTTTCTTATCTTGAAGAAAAATTCGTTTTCCCTTTTCTATTTTATACTCAGTTCCAAAATAGTATTTTGTTCCTTGTTTTCCTCTACTTTTGAAAAAAAAGATATTTCCCGCTTTCCGATTATTAAGGATTGGCTTTGTATCTTGATAATTAACATATGCCGAATAAGAACTTATAATCTTTTCCTCTGGTTCAACCAAATCAACCAATTTTATTTCTTCAACATCAACGAAATCTTCACTTCGTCCTAAGCTTTTTAAATCATAAATATTTTCCATAATATCTTGTAATACACTTTCTTCCGCCTGAATATGCAGGATTAATGTAATATTGTTCAATATTTCATAAGTTTTTACAGATTTCGTTAAAGATCTAAATTTTGCAATTGGTTTTTTATAATGCGTTTCTTCATATTCCTTTATTTTGTTTTTCCAATCTTTTTCTTCTTGTTTTAATTCCTTTTCTTTTTCAACAAGATCTGTATATTCTATTGATTTTTTATCTAAGGTCTTTTTTTGTTTCGTTAATTGTTGTTTTTTTGTTTTATACATAGCAACTTTATCAGTATATTCTTCTGATTTTTTCCATAATGCTATTTTATTTCCCATTTCTTTTAAGTTTCTGTATTCATCTAAAAGTCCCTGATTATATACTTGTATTGTAATCCCCTTTAAGAAACTATTACCTTGAGATTTTTTTGCTTCAGCCACTTTATCATACGCAGTTGATAACAAGTTTTCATTTTTCATTTTAACTAACAATCCACGATCATCCATTGTTGAATTCAAAAAACAATGATGTGTATAAATCTTATTTTGCATGGACTGGTAATTTCCTTGAATACTGACTAGCATCTTATGGTACTCTGTATAACCACAAATGCTATGTAATGCACCTGTTACCGTTGAAATAGGAGGTAATGGATAAGTCATTTTATTATCGATTGTCTCCTCTTTTCGATAATTTGCGCTTGTCTGATGCAATTTAATCCGTAATGCCTTCATAATTACACCTACCTTAACCTATTTTAACCTAAGTAATATTCTTTAACTCCTTGACGAAGTTTATCAAACATTTCTGTGATTGTTAATGGATGCAATTCTTCTTCAATCTCTTCTTCGTTTTCTAAAAGATTTCCCTGAAGAAGTCCTGCATAAAATCCCCTATCAATCTTATTTTTTAAATCACTTGATATTATTAATTTTGCTTCTTCTACATTGACCACATTTTCAAAATAATGTGTTTTTCTAGGAGAGAGACCTCCTACTGCAAAAATTGGCTCCGCGTTATCCAAATTTCCTTTTACTACTAAAGACAAGTTTTCAATTGCATCTAATAAACAAATAACTCTATCCGCTTTTTCTTTTGCATCTGCTTCACCTTCAAAGTTTTCATCTTTTCCTATCATTTCTAGATCTATGGTAATGCTATATATTTTTAATGATTTATCATATTCATACTGATATGGCATCAATCCAATATTATTCTTTCCTGGTTCTTGAACAGATAACCCTTTGCTTTTTGCATAATTTGTTGACATATATAAATTATTATGGAATCTGGGTTCACTGATAAAATGTTCTGTTGAAATTGCATCTGTTACATAGAAAGAACTTCTGCGAACATAAGTTGTTGCCTGTGTGTTCATATAGCCACCTTCCAAGGCTCTACAGTTAATGGCATTCAGATCTTCATTTACTTTCTTTTGCGTAGCACCATCTACTTCTGTTTCCAAATCATCATACCATCCACTCTGTATCATGATTGCATTTTTTAAACTTTCTCTACTTCTCATAGAATATATTCTTCTGTTTTTAAACACTTTTTGCACACTTGCAACATTTCCTAATCCTTCAGAATAATTAGATGTCATATTTGCTACTACTGTTAATGTTAATGCTTTCTTATTCATTATCTTTACCCTCCTGATTATTATTTTTATATCGATTTAAACTATTTACAAATGTGTATGCAATTTCTTTATTTCCTTCAAAATCTTCAAATAAATCATAAGCAAATCCACATGGTACTTCGGCATAATTAGATAAATTAATCAGTATTTTTTGGAATTGATCATAATCATCTAAAATTATTGCATTAATTAATTTCGTGCAATAAGATTTTAATTTGGTATCGGATACTCTAGGTTTATTTCCATCTTTTTTATCAACAATCTGTTTCGCACATGCAAACGCAGCTTTCATTGTATTTTTCATCTTTTCGTCTCCTTTCTTAATTTCCACATTTACTTTCAATAATTTGCTAATTGCATATGAATTTCCTCCCTCTCTAGAGTCTTTCAATAATTTATTAATTAAATTATCTAATAAAGTAAAATTAACGACTGCGTCAAAAACTTCATTTAATATATTAATCCAATAATCATCACTTATTTTTATACTGAAGCAAAAAGCTTTGTAATATGATTTCATATTTTTCAAAATTTCTAAGCTTTCTTTTCTTAAATATAATGTTTCAAAATATGCACGCTCTGGTTTTTTCACAATAATCTCTATATCACTTTGAAGAAAATCTTTTGCTTCGATTAAGCAATCTATAAAAATTCTTTTAGTATTGACTCTCTCATTCTTTTGTTTTGCCTCTTCCATTTGTGATTTTACAGTGCGAGTCCATTGATTATTCGTTTTTTGTAATCGATTTAAATCAACATTGTCATTTATAAAAAACTTTTCTCGACATCCACTAAACGCAAATGGGATAAAATCAAATTCTGGAATATCATTTCCTACATAATTTGATTTATCAAATGCATATGAAATCGATTTCCCCTTTTTAGGCATATCAATATAATACCCATTTAACCTGCAACATTCTTGTTTATCTTTAAATAATTGATTTGGATTGCAATAGTTTTTATACAGATTATTTTTATTTCGAAAAGTTTCACAAATTATTTCTTCACGATTTTGGTCAATAATATTTTGTATTTCATCTTGATTGTGTCCATCAAATTTAATTTTCTTAAATTTATTTTTCAAAATTGTATTGGCCTTCATTTTTTCATTAACAATATTTATTTGATCTTCTGTAGGATTCTTTTCTTTTAATTTATTTTCTATTTCAATATGATGCATATCATCTTTGAAATAATATTCTGCAAATTTTAAGAACTCTGATTTATTTAAATATTTTCTGTTGTATTCAAGAGTATCTTCTGTTATTATTAACTCTGGTTCTTCTGTTCCAAGCCATTCTAGATATTTTTGCAACCCAACGATAGCTGCAGAATATCTCCAATCAAATGGCTCTAAACAAACCATTTCATCTTTCATTCATCTTCCCCCTGTCTTATCACATTGAGACATCCAAAGCCTGTTGCGTGATGACTTCCAGCGCCGCTTTGATATAAATATTGTAATGCATTCATATCCCCTGATATTTTTAAAACACCTACTGTTAAATCTATAAAAATACCATAATGTTTCACCACTATTTTTTTGCAATCTACTGGTTCGACTTTAATATCTTCATATTGTTTTTTATAAAATCCTGCCATTTGAAGCTGGTTTTTTATGATCAATTCTGCTTTTTCAGAAAATTCTTTATCTTCACATGTAATAAATGTATCTCTATTTGTTTCTCTATTATGTTCACGCACACATAGCCCATTTCCTAACATTGTTTGAAAATACACAACAGGTTCTGTAATTAATACTTCTTTTTTTTGTATTATTTTTCTCAATATCATATGATTTTCATTTGCTAAAGGAAATTCCATATGCTGAATTGATAAAAATGCTGTCTGAAAAATTAGTCCCGTTCGATTCCTATCACTACATGAAAATATAATTTTCATTTCATTTTTATCAAAATAAATCTTTTCTTTTGTGAATCTCGGTTTACTAAAAACTGTTGAAAAACAATAATCTTTAACTATGTTATCTCGATTCTTATAAAATTTTTCGAAAAATCTTCCCCCTTCACAATGTTCTAATGCAAATTTTAGATAAGATATTATGATTCTACGATAATCAATATCTATCTCTGGTTTCAATAATTCCATCTGTAATTCTAAACGCATAGGTGTTATTTCTCCTTCCTGTTTTTAGAATACTCTTTTACTTATATTTAGTCAACCCTTATACTAATGAGATTTTTATTTCGTTATTGCTTTTTGTAAATCTATCTATTATAATATCAATGTAATTTTTCATATTGAAATTTAAATTATACCAATGAAATTTAATATTAATCGTCCATATTGGAAAACTTTTTATACTAATTTAAATTTCAATAAAATTCTATTATTTTCCATAAAAATTCTGTTTTCATGTTTTTTATAATATCCCCCAAAATTTATTCTTGACTTCCATTATTTTTGTATTAATTCAGATTGAGCCTACTATATAACTAATAACAACTTTTATACCATATCTATATTTCCAATATAACATTTTCCAATATGATTCTATTAATAATTGGAGTGGGGATGCTCAATTTCCTGCTTCCTGCTCCTTTAAATTCCATTATGTTTCTATTAATTCCAGAACGCATATATCATGTAAACGCAGTTTTTTTAACTTTAAATTCCATTATGTTTCTATTAATTCCCAGCAAATCGCTCGCTCCACACGCGATCTTTCCTGCCTTTAAATTCCATTATGTTTCTATTAATTCCACATGTCTCACTCGGACGAGGACCGAGAAGAATCCTTTAAATTCCATTATGTTTCTATTAATTCCATTTGCATAATTCCATCTAAGGTATCCTTTATAAATCTTTAAATTCCATTATGTTTCTATTAATTCTAGATTACAGAATTGTTGAAAATATAATTATGACTCCTTTAAATTCCATTATGTTTCTATTAATTCTCTAATGCAAGTTGTAGTAGATCCTGTCGTAAGAACTTTAAATTCCATTATGTTTCTATTAATTCCTTCGCTTCGCTTTCGTTTACTCTGTCGCTGAATCCTTTAAATTCCATTATGTTTCTATTAATTCTGCAGAATAATCATCTAACATCTCTTGCGTATATGCCTTTAAATTCCATTATGTTTCTATTAATTCCTTGTCTGATATATGGGCAAGCATACGAGAAAGGAACTTTAAATTCCATTATGTTTCTATTAATTCGAGATAGTTCAGAAATACCTTTTGACACAATTATTCTTTAAATTCCATTATGTTTCTATTAATTCGATTGCTTAACGCCTATCCTATTACCAAATTCTGTTCTTTAAATTCCATTATGTTTCTATTAATTCAAATATCAAAAAAGGAACAAAAGAACAACAAGCACATCTTTAAATTCCATTATGTTTCTATTAATTCTCCAGTATCTGTTCCTTGATCTTCTGTGCCGCTTTATCTTTAAATTCCATTATGTTTCTATTAATTCCAAGTTAACATTTTCAGATATAGAGGAAGATAACGACTTTAAATTCCATTATGTTTCTATTAATTCGTCTGTTACCATACAATGTTTGCAATCAATACATACCTTTAAATTCCATTATGTTTCTATTAATTCGATTATGGCTGTAAAGCAATTAAACAAATAAGGATCTTTAAATTCCATTATGTTTCTATTAATTCGTAAAAGCAACAAGAAATGCACTGATTATTAAAAAATCTTTAAATTCCATTATGTTTCTATTAATTCTTAACATAAGGTTTGCTTCAACTTGTTCTTTCGTATCTTTAAATTCCATTATGTTTCTATTAATTCAGAACAAAAAAATCGGTACAGTATCTAATAAAAACCTTTAAATTCCATTATGTTTCTATTAATTCCCGTCCCAAAACCAACTGCTTATTTACTCCACGAAACACCTTTATTCTGTCGACCTCTTCAAAATATATCATTTCTTTCTCACTCTTCATCATATGTTTTAGCAACACCTCCTATTTTAGCCATTTTTTACTTCTGTCGATTCCCTGCGTTTTTTACACTATCACAGGTCGACAGAAATCATTATATTTTTATCATATCAAGTTTTTTATTAGCTTGACACTTCCTATTATGAATCCAATCAATTAAATATGCAACCATAATATACAAATCCATATATAAACATAAAATTCTCTCTGAACAATATTCAAAAATTGCCCAAGAACATCATCCAGAGAGAACCCAAAACCTCTATTCCATATACACTTCTACTCTTCCGTTTTAATACTACTAATTACCACATCCCCCAACTGGCACCCCACTTTCCTAACAACAATATCCTCAATTTGACTCCTCTCAACCTTAGACAGATCCTTCTTATTCACCAACACATCCACCTTCCCATTCGTAATCGTAACAATACTATTCAAAAATCCCTTAGCCCCCAGCAGATTCTCAGCTGCAGTCTCCATCTCCATCTGTTCTGACAGCATTGCCAGTTTATCCACCGCATCCTGCTTCACGCTATCTTTCACCGTCTGATCCTTAATAATCTCTTCCAGTGTATCCTTCGCCTTGCTATGCACCTGCTCCCTCTCTAATTTTGCTTTCGCCACATAATTACTAACCTGAGCATTTGTAAGCACCGCTTCTCCAACATCAGTCACGTCATCGGTTACTGCTGCCGCACTTTCTTTTGCCACATTCTTTGAAACTGTCTTCGTCTTGCCATTCTTCGTCCCAGCCGATTCGTATTTCTGACTATAATTTACATACCCTGCAACAGCGATCACAACCGCTAAGGTCATGATGATCATCTGATTTTTCTGAAATACTTTTTTCATGTTTAGGAATCCTCCATTTTTAAGACTTTCACTTTATAAGATGAAATATGAAATAACACAGAAACTGCTTCAACGATCTGATTCTTTATAATATCATTCCCGCCGCCTTGGGCGACAACGACCACTCCTTCGACAACTGGTTCTACTTCTTTGATCACATATGGGACTTTCTTTCCATCTTCTTCGACTAAGATGGTCTGTTCATCTTCTTTGACCGTTTTTTCTTTTTCACTGCTGCTTTGTTCGTAGGGACTGTCTTTATTTACGACGGCTTCTTTGGATGAATTAACGGTGATCATCACTTTTACTTTTCCGACTCCTTCTACATGTTTTAATGCATTGACCAATCGCCTCTCCTGCTTTTTCACATAGAGATCGGTAGAATCTTCTTTTGCTGTGGTTTCAGTGCTTTGTGCGTTCTTCTTTGTCTTCCCGGATGGGATGCTTACGATGATCAGGCTGATGCCAAGAAGTAAGATCAGGCAAAGTTTTGGAATGCCGATATTTTCGATCAGATGTTGTAGTTTTTCCCTCTCTATCATATTTCTTCTACTCACTTATATTTATATTAGATTCCTTCATATTATAGAAGTTTGAAATTGCGGTTTTTAGTTTCTTTGTATGACGAAGCTTGTCTGTTTTGATGTCGATCTTCTCGATGGTTCCTTTTTCATTTACCTTTGAGTCAACGTCTAATACTTTGAGATCGTACTGTGAAAATAATGTTGTGATCTGTTCTTTGATTTGATTTTGTTTTTCTTCTTTTGCACCATCTAAAAATGCAGGGTTATTTTCTCCTTTGACTGCGGTTGAGATTGCCTGTGTCACGATATCTTCGTTGGATAAATAATAGGATATTGGCTGCATCATCAGGGAGATGAGCATAAATCCTGTCATTAACCGAAGGTATGGACGGTAGATGCTTTTGTCGCAGAGCTGATCGATCAGTGTTGTTAAGATCAGAAAAAATATGATCATTTTCAGATAATCCATAATCCTTACCCCGCATAATAATTAACGTTAGTTGAGAATGCGATCAATGCCACGGACAGGATAAATAACAGTGCCATCGTAAAGATCATCGAAAGCATTAATTTCCCGCTTTGAATGACTGCATCCATCGCTCCGGTGATCCTTTTGTCGGATATGGGCTGAATCATGATCCCTGCCAGCAGATAGGTAAGAACAACTGCTGTGATCTCTATAACTGGTGGCACGATGATTACGATCAGTACAAGGATTCCAACGGCTCCGATGCTGTTTTTGATCACAACTGCCGAACCGATGACCATGGTCATGGCTGAATTCAAACCACTTCCGATTCCTGGAATGGCACTCATTCCTTTTTGGAGAACTGTATTTTTCATAGAATCAACGGCTGGAAGGATCATCGACTGGATCAGCTGGACTCCTAATAGGACACTTAGGAATCCTTTGAGCAAAAACTTGATCACACCTTCGAGCGTTTTGCATAGTCTTGAAAAATGTTCTTCTTTTGATATATGGTTGATGATCTTTAGGACAAATAAGATCTTGACCATCGGAAGTAATACAACATTTGTAAGGGTTGTCATTGCATAGATCAGCAGAAGATAAAATTCATAAACTGTCGTTGATGTCGTGATCCCGGAAGTTGAGACAACAGCCAGTGAATATGCCATGATCATTCCTTTCATATAATCTGCCATTAAGGTAACGAGCTGTGTCACTGTTTTGTTTAAATAAAAAAAGGAATGTACCATGACACCGCATAGGATCACATAAGTAATATAAAATGCACTATTGGCTGTGCTTTGCTGAAAAAAGGAATCGGACAGATTTTTAAAGATGGCTGCGGTAAATGCGATCAGAAGGATTTCTCTGATCAGGTCTTTTTGGATCAACATACGGTTTAAAAAGACCTCTTTCATTTTGGCTTTGATCGTATGCAGAACACCTTTTACATTTCCGTGGATCAGCTGTTTTACTAATTGTGTATAAGATAGATCGATCTCTTTGTCTTTTAAGGTGTTTTCCACATTGGTAAACATATCTTCGTTGAGTTTTGTTTCTTTGGCTGAAATATCATTTGTTCTTGTAAGGATCAGTAAAAACAGCAAGGTTAGCAGGAATATTCTTTGTTTCATGTGCCATTTCCTAATAGTTTCTGGATCGTTCCAAGCAGCGATTCAAAGACTGGAAGTCCAACGATCAGGATCGCTAATTTTCCTGCAAACTCAATCTGCTTTGCAATCGATGCCTGTCCTGCATCTTTGCAGATGTTGGATGCGAACTCACAGATGAAGGATATACCGATCAGTTTTAAAAGGATCTGGAAGTAGCTTTGTGGGATTTTTGAATAGGACCGGATCATCTCAAACACGGTTAGTATTTCCTCCATTTGTTTTAGTCCATACATTGCCAGAAGAATGCTTGAGATCACTGCGATCACGACTGCGATCTCTGGACGGATCGTTTTGATTTTCATGGCGATCAGACTTGCAACGATTCCAAAGACTGCGACTTTTATCATCTTAGTATCCGCCTCCAATCTCTAGGATATCGTAAAAAGTGTCTGGACGCTTTCAAACAGATCATAGATATACGGGATCACCCAGCCAAGGACAAGGATCAATCCGGCAAGTGTAATCAAAAATGCCTGTTCGTCTCTTCCGGAATGTTTTAAGACCTGCACAAGGATCGTTACAAGAATTCCAACAGCTGCGATCCGAAAAATGATATTGACACTCATAACCCCTCCTTGTCATAAAAATGTCTGGTAGTTGCTTTATAGTAAGATGATCACGATCAGAACGCTTAGTGATATACCGAGGCTTCGGTACATCTTGCAGTTCTTTACTACTTGATCTTTCATAAGGAAGATCTGGTCATCAAGTTGTTCGATCGTCAGCAGAATCGTTTTCTCCTGCATCTGTTGGTCAAGATATCCGATCGTTTCACCCATGTTTTTTAAGATTTCATAAAACTTTGGTTCATAGATCACTTGTTTTAATTTCTGATCAGCGGTCTGTTGCCATATTTTAGCGAAAGATTCTTCACTGTGTGTCTCTAACTGCTTTGCCACCTTTTTTAGAAATGGCTGATATTCCTTTTCTGTCTTTGTCGATATTTTTAAAACAGCTTCTGGAAGTGGGGTAAATCCATAGCGGATCTCTCCTTGCAGAAGGTATAACATTCGTTTGATCGCAATTCCCTGTTCCAGACGTTTTTGTTCTTTTGCGGCTTTGTGAAATCCAAATCCGATCCCTGCGAAGATCACGATCAATGATCCTAATATCTTGATCAATTTAGAACCACCCCGTTTTCATCCATGATCTGTGCGATATAGCCTGGCTGGTTTCGCTGTTCTAAGATCACGTAGCGCTGAAACATCTTTTTGTTGATAATCTCCCGCATATAGGGATTCTTAGATAACGATTCTTTGTTCTTTCCATGGGCCGTTGCAAGAATGCTGCATCCACGGTAGGCACAGAAAAATAACGCTTCCACATCTTCTTTGCTTCCGATCTCGTCCACAGCGATCACATCGGGTGCCATGGATCGGATCAGCATATTCATGCCCTGTCCTTTTTCACATGCATCCATGACATCCGTCTGGATCCCGAGATCATTTTGGGCAACGCCTTGGTAGCATGCTCCGATTTCACTTCGTTCATCGACTACTCCGACGGTCTGTCCTTCATCAGAGATTTTTCGGATCATATCCCGAAGCAGAGTTGTTTTTCCACAGCCGGGTGGTGAGATAATCAGCGTTGGAATGAGTTTTCCCATTCTGGTGCAGCGTGAATATAAGATGTCCGCACATCCTTTCACTTCATGTGCGACTCGGATATTTAACCCGGAAATATGTCGGATTGTTTTGACTTTGTCATGATCCATGACAACGGTTCCGCAGATACCAACTCGGTGTCCGCCTCGAATCGTTAAAAATCCTTGTTTTAACTGTTCGATATAAGCATACATCGAATAGCTGCTGATATATTCCATGGCTTGTCTGATCTCTTGTGAGGTTACGATATGTAATTGTTCTTTTCTTGTTGTGATCTTTCCCTGTTCGGATAGATAGCAGGTTTTTGCGTTGTATTTTAAAATGACTGGCTTTTGAATACGCAGGCGGATTTCCTGAAGTTCGTCCCAGTTGATGCCTGCCTGCTTTATGATCGTTCTGATATGTAATGGAAGGATTCCTAAGATTTCTTCCTCTTTCATAGATTTAAAAACACCTCCCCATTTTGGTATAATCCAAATATATGTGATGGAAGGTGTTTTTATGAATGTTATTTTATTTTTTCTTCTGATAATATGGTGCGATCTGGTCAAAGGATTGTCTGAGCTGATACTGGAAGTTATTTTGCTTGACGATATTTGTCTTCTGGGTGACAAACTTGTCTAACTTCTGCATATACTCTTCTTCTGTGACACTTCCTTCTGCCACATAAGTAAGACCTTTTTCCCAGCTTGCGGTTAAGGTTGGATTTAAGAGTGATCCAATGGATGCACTGACAACATTGACGATCATCTCTCCGGTTAAAGTCGGTGTTACGATCTGTGTCTTTTTATTTAATGCAATGTATTTATTGGACACTAATTTCTTTACGATCTCTGCTCTTGTCGCACTCGTTCCGATCCCGCTTCCTTTGATCTGTTCTCTTAAATCTTCATCTTCGATCAGCTGTCCTGCATTTTCCATCGCAAGGATCAGGGAACCTGAGTTGTATCGTTTTGGTGCGGATGTTGTTCCATCTTTGATCGTATAGTCTTTCACTGGAAGAGGCATACCTTTCTTCAACGATGAGATCGCATGGATCTGTTCTTCTGTTAATTGGGCTTCTTTCTTCTGTCCGCCCATTCCTGTGACTTTTAAATATCCTGGATCTTTTAACATCTTAAAGTTTGCAAAGAATGCTTCGCCTTTGGTCTGTGTCTCTAATTTGATCTTTAAGTACACAGCTGGCGGCATAAAAATGCTTAGGAATCTTCTGGCGATCACATCGTAGACTTTCTGTCCCATCTCTGAAATTCTTGATAAACTGCCTACTGCCTGTCCGGTTGGAATGATCGCATAGTGGTCGGTGATCTTCTTGTCATCTACGTATTTCGACTTGATGATTCCCTGATACTTCTTGCCCTGCATGATCTCATTTGCAAATCCTGATAATGGAGTGTAGTTGTTTAATCCCCCGATATTTTTATAAATCTCTTTGGCGACCGCACTGGATAAGACTCTGGCATCGGTTCTTGGATATGTAACCAGTTTCTTTTCATATAGGTCCTGGACCACTTTTAATGTCTCATCTGGACTTAGCTTGAATCGTTTGGAACATTCATTCTGAAGTTCTGCCAGATTATATAATAACGGCGGATTCTTCTTTTCCTGTCGTTTGGATGAGGATACTACGATCGCCTTATTGTTACTTCCATCTTCTAAATATTTGATGAATTCCTGTGCATCGTTCTTGTCCAGGAATCCGTTATCCTTATATAGTTTCTTGGACTCAAAGTACTTTGATCCTTTCACTGCTTTCCATTCGGCTTCCACTTCAAATCCCTGGCAATCAAAGTGTCCTAAGATTCTGTAAAATGGTGTTGGCACAAAGGTACGGATCTCTCGTTCTCTTTTGACGATCATTCCGAGAACGCAAGTCATCACTCGTCCAACTGCTACCACTAAGCTTCGTTTCTGATTTAAATAGTTACCGAGTGTCCAGCCATATTTGAGTGTCAGGACTCTGGAGAAGTTGATTCCCATCAGATAGTCTTCTTTGGCTCGCAGGTATGCGGCGGCTGCTAGGTTGTCGTATTCACTTAAGTCTTTCGCTTCTTTTACCCCGCGGATCACTTCTTCTTTTGTCTGGGAGTCGATCCAGACACGTTTTTTCTTCTTGTCTTTGCTGACATTGGCCTGCTGGTCTACCAGACGGTAGATGTATTCTCCCTCTCGTCCGGAGTCAGTGCAGACGTAGATCGTATCAATGTCTTCTCGATTAAGGAGTGAAGATACGATATCAAACTGTTTTTGTACTCCTGGGATCGTTTCATATTTAAATGTATCTGGAATAAATGGAATGGTTTCTAAGTCCCATTTCTTCAGTGCAGGGTCATACTGGTCTGGATAAGACATGGTAACTAAATGTCCGACGCACCATGTGATAACTGCCTTGTCTCCTTCCATGTATCCGTCTCTGTTTTTTGCATTTATATTCAGTGCCGCTGCGAATTCTCTTGCGACACTTGGTTTCTCTGTGATAAATAGTGCTTTCAAAAAATTACCTCTTTCTAAAAGTTTTACGATATATTATAACATAACCATTGAAAACATGATATAATTAAATCTGGTTCTTATGGAATTCATATCTGTAGAATCATGATTCCACATAAAATTTATACTGAAAGGATGATGAGTATGTTTTTAAATGAAGCAACCAAACTTCGTGCAGAAACAATTATCAAGGGACTTGAAAAAAGAAATATGCATGGTGTTTTCTGTGCAACCAAGGAAGACGCCCTAAAACAGGCTCTTAGTTATATCAAAGAGGGTTCTTCTGTTTCTTGGGGTGGTTCTATGAGTGTTTCTGAGATTGGACTGATGAATGCCTTAAAGGAAGGAAACTATCATCTGATCGATCGTTCTGTTGCAAAGAATTTTGATGAGCAGCGTGAGATCTTTTCTAAGGCTGTCTTATCTGATTATTTCCTGATGAGCTCTAATGCGATCACCTTAGACGGAGAACTGATCAATATCGATGGAACTGGTAACCGTGTTGCGTGCTTAAGTTATGGTCCTAAACATGTGATCATGATCGTTGGTATGAACAAAGTTGTCAATGATGTGGAAGATGGTATTAAGAGAGTTCGTAATTTTGCCAGCCCTCCAAACACCCTTCGTCTCGGACTGAAAACCCCTTGTTCTATGACTGGACGTTGTGGTGACTGTTATGGAGATACCTGCATCTGCAGTCAGATCGTTGTGACAAGACGTCAGAGTGCAATGATGAAAGATCGTGTAAAAGTAATCCTTGTTGGTGAATCTCTAGGTTATTAAGGCACTCGCTCTTTCTATCAAATATCACAGAACACAGACATTTTATCAGGCATTTTCACTGGATATTTTATCGCCATTCCAGTGAAAATGCCTTTTCTATTCTTGAATTTTTATAACAATCATAGTAAAATCAAACTATATTATGACACAATTCGACATTTTTTATAACAATATTGATATTATGAGGTTTTTCTATGAATTATGATATTTGCCATTCATCTATCACTTATTTTCCACTGCTTCCGCTTTCTAAAACCGTTTCATTTGAACGCAAGGTATTGGATATCCGACAGATGCCTGCTCAGGTTTTATTTCCTCATTGGGATGATGAATTTGAGTTTATATATGTTCTCTCTGGCATGATGGAATTTCGTGTCCGGCAGAAGGCTTTTCTGGTTTCTTCTGGGGAAGGTTTCTTTTTAAACACTGGGGAGATTCATTCCGCTTGTGTATATCAGTCTTATGACTGCCGCTTTGTTATCTACCGGATCTGCCCTTCTGTTCTTTTTCAGACAGAAGATAATCCTTTATATCAAAAATATATCAAACCTCTGGTCGATCATCCTTCCTTTGGATTTTTAACGTTCGTTCCAAAAGTCCCTTGGCAGAAATATATCCTTGAAATGATCCGCAAAATGAATGATATCTGTGACCGTCCTGTTGATGGTTATGAATTGAAGATCAACCATTTTGTAAACGAGATCTTTTATTATATCTTTCATAATGTGAATCTCTCCAAAGAACTGTCCTTAAAAGAATCTAGAGATTTGGAACGTATGAAAGATGTGATGATATATCTCAATAAAACGATCGACCAAAAGCATACACTCGCTGATATTGCTTCTTACTGCCATCTAAGCAATAGTGAATGCTGCCGACTCTTTCAAAGAAATGTTCATCTAAGTCCTGTGGATTATCTAAATCAGCTTCGTATTCATATGAGCTTGTCTGAGATCATCAAACATGAGAAAAAGATAACAGATATCGCTAAGATGTATGGTTTCTCTGGCAGTAGTTATTTCTCTGAAATGTTTAAAAAGACCCTCGGCATAACGCCAAGAGCCTTTTATAAATCTGTTCTTCAGCAACAAACTCTTTCTTCTAACGCTGATCCCATTCACGGAAGGCGATGAATTTCGTCTTCCAAAGAAGACTCAATGCTGGTGTTAATGCCCAGATCATCTTTGTCCCTTCTTGCATGATCAGATCGATCTTTAATATCCCCGCATACTGAATTACCAGTAGTAACGTAAAGATCACTAGTAATCCATATGCAACAGAATAAGAATTATGCACTTTCTGCCCGATCTTCTCACTAAAGTAAAAGCGATCCAGCGTCAGAGAAATGATCGAGATCACTGATAAAATGATATTGATCGTATAAAATGTATGCATATCCATATGATTAAACCAGGTTGCCAAAGCACCTAGAAAGATCATGATCTGTGCATACCATAATACTTTTTCCTGTTTTTCATATTGATTTCTCATTGATTGAAACCTCTTTTTCTTTCTTTTAATAATGAATAAATACAGGATCTCCGATCTTCGTCAGGTTATATACAGATCTTGCATCTGATAATGTTAAGTTAACACATCCATGAGATCCATTCGTCTTATAATACGTTGGTGACCAGCTTCCCCAGTCTCCTCTGCTGCTGTAATGATATCCTGTTCCTGTCCACATGATCCTTGTCCAGTATCTTGTTGGAACACTGTAATCCGCACCTGTTAATGTCTTTGTAAGTTTCTTCTCTTTGATGTCATAAACACCGGTTCTTGTGATACGATCTGGTGTTGCTTTTCCAGTGATACAGGTTGTGCTGAATACAAGTTTTCCTTTCTTGTAGACGAAAACTTCCTGTGCTGACAGGTCAACTTCACTGTAGTTTTGTGTATCCCAGTCATTTTGCTTGTTCGTATAATCCATACGATATCCTTTGTGGCTGTAGACTGGTTTTAAGCTTGTAAGTAAAGCCTGTTCATTCTCCTTGGAAGGGTCTTTCTCATAAGCTTTGATCGCAGATTCATCTGGTGCTTTCTTTAACGCTTTCATTGTCTGTTCTATAACTTTGTCATAATCGATACGCCATCCATAGTCTCCACCACTGACTTTGATCTTCTTACCAGAATGTGTCTTAAATGTTCTTGCGATTCCCTGTGTCTTGTATTTTAAGCAAAAGCTTTCTAACCATTTCTCGACGGCAGGCTGATCTAATTTTACAGTATGTCTCTTTGTGTTTACTTTGATGCAGTCTTTTAACGCATCTGGACCTAATGTTTCTTTGACATTATTGCCCATATCCCACTGAATGAAATGTAATAAATACTCATTGTAGGTTGTCTGCATCTGTTTTAATTCTTCATCATCATGATACAGACCAGGCTTTTTATAGACGTCCGGATTCTTCTTTTCATCTGTCAGATTCAGTGTGTTACTTAAAGACTCTATGGATTTCTCTACTGCGTCATAAAATGCTTTACGGTTTAAGTAATTTCCTTCATCTTCCTTCTGGATTACACCGTATTTCTTATCTGCAGAATATACGATCGTTGCATCCACTGGTTTTGTGATCTTATATGTATCACTGCCTTTGATCAAAACGGATTGTTTTAATTTGGCCTTTAATTTCTGCTCTGATAATGCAACTGCTGTCACTTTGGTTTTTTTGCCACCAAAGATCATTGAAAATACACTTTGGCTGTGCTGCTTTTTGTAAGCATCCTTTACATGTGATTCTGTCTTAAATGCAAGATCGATCTCCTTACCGGAAATCACTTTCTGTCCGTTATTTCTTCCCTTGATCTTTAACTTGTAAGAATCAATGGATTTCTTTACTTTCTTCACTGATTCTTCGTATGTCATTCCTGACACATCAACTTTGTTAAATGTACTCCCCGGATACCAACGGTTCTGATAATGGGCATGGACACCGATAGCGGCTGCTATTAAAACAACCGCTACGGCACCTCCTATGATTCCCCCTTGTTTCTTTGTAATCCTCATATTGATTTCTGCCTCCAAATACGACTCTGTGATGGATTATTCATAGAGTGGATATTTTTCTGTTAATCCTAATACTAATTCGTTTGCTTCATCAAGTTTCTTGTCTAATAATGTCAGACGAATAGCTTTTGCGATCACTTTCATATCGTCTTCTTTCAGTCCACGAGTTGTAACAGCTGGTGTTCCAAGACGAAGTCCTGATGTTACGAATGGAGATTTTGGATCGTTTGGTACAGTATTCTTATTACATGTGATATGTACAGAATCCAGTACTTTTTCAGCTTCTTTTCCTGTCAGATCATATTTCTTAAGATCTACTAACATTAAGTGGTTGTCTGTTCCTCCAGATACGATATCGAATCCTTCTTCGATCAGTGCATTTGCAAGAGTATCTGCATTCTTCACAACCTGTGTCATATATTCTTTGAATGATGGGTCTAATGCTTCTTTGAATGCTACAGCTTTACCAGCGATCACATGCATTAATGGTCCACCCTGGATTCCTGGGAAGATTGCTTTGTTGAAGTTGTATTTTTCGTTCACTTCATTGCTGCACATGATCATTCCACCACGAGGTCCTCTTAATGTCTTATGTGTTGTAGTTGTTGTTACATGAGCATAAGGGATTGGGCTCTGGTGTAATCCTGCAGCTACTAATCCTGCGATATGAGCCATATCTACCATTAAAACTGCCCCAACTTTGTCAGCGATCTCACGGAAACGTTTGAAGTCGATCGCTCTTGCGTATGCACTTGCACCAGCAATGATCATCTTTGGTTTGCATTCTAATGCGATTCTTTCTACTTCATCATAATCGATGAATCCTTCATCATTAACTCCGTATGGTACGCAGTGATAGTTCTTACCAGACATGTTGACTGGGCTTCCGTGTGTTAAATGTCCACCGTGGTCTAAGCTCATTCCCATGTATGTATCTCCGACATTCAATACTGCGAAGAATACTGCCATGTTTGCCTGTGCTCCAGAGTGTGGCTGTACATTTACATATTCGCATCCAAATAATTCTTTGGCACGTTCTCTTGCAAGATCTTCTACCACATCTACATACTGGCATCCACCATAGTAACGTTTTCCTGGATATCCCTCTGCATATTTGTTTGTTAAATGGCTTCCCATTGCAGCCATAACAGCTTTGGAAACAAGGTTCTCTGATGCGATCAACTCAAGATTTGTTCTCTGTCTTGTTAATTCGTTTTCCATTGCTTCTGCTAATTCTGGATCGTAGTTCTTTACTTCGCTAAAATCAAACATTGTTTTCTCCTTTATATATTTATGTAAAATAATATTGTGTCTCGTATATTGTGTCTTATTCTTATGATCATTCGATCACTTGATCTATCTGATTATTCCTGGAACTGTTCTTTTAATGCTTCTACTGCACGTTCTACACGGCTTTCTTTGATCAGAACAGTGATCTTGATCTCTGATGTGTAGATTAAGTGAATGTTGATTCCACGATTATACAGTGCTTCAAACATCTTAGAAGCTGCTCCGCTGTTAGACATCATTCCAGCTCCGACGATAGATACGATTCCGACTTCTTTATCACTGATGATATCTTCGTAATCTGCTTCATCAAATGCTTTCTTTAATGTTTCAACGGCATGATCTGCTTCATCCTGTGCTACAACGAAAGAAATATCTTTATTCTCTCCACGTCCGATGGACTGAAGGATCAGTTCCACGTTGATTTTTTCTTCTGCAATGGCACCAAAAACTTTTGCTGCGATTCCTGGCTGGTTTTTGATTCCTTTGATTGCGATCAGTGCAACTTCAGAGTTAGACTGAACACCGCTAAATAACATTTTCTCCATCTGATTATTCCTCCTCTGGTGTTGAAAGTTCAATTCCAAGTTCTTCTAGCTGTAATGTATCAACCGGTCCTGGAGCCTGTGTCATCAGGCAGGAAGCATCTTTTACTTTCGGGAAGGCGATGACATCACGAATGCTGTCTTCTCCTGTTAACCACATAACAAGGCGGTCAAGACCATAAGCTAAACCAGCATGTGGTGGTACTCCAAATTTGAATGCATCTAATAAGAATCCAAAACGGTTGTAAGCATCTTCTTTTGTAAATCCAAGAGCTTCAAACATCTTCTCCTGAATATCATCCTGATGGATACGGATTGATCCACCACCAAGTTCTGTACCATTTAATACGATATCGTATGCTTTCGCACGGACATCTCCTGGTCTTTCATCAATGAATTCAAGATCTTCTTCAAATGGCATTGTAAATGGGTGATGCATTGCTGTGTAACGATTCTGTTCATCGCTCCACTCAAGTAATGGGAATTCTGTAACCCATAAGAACTTATACTGGGATTTGTCGATCATATCGTACTGTTTCGCAATGTGAAGTCTTAAGTTACCAAGCACATCAAAGACAACTTTGTCTTTGTCTGCGGCAAATAGTAATAAGTCTCCTGCCTGTCCATCCATTGCTTTGATCAGTGCATCCATCTCTTCTTCTTTCATGAATTTAGCGAAAGATGATTTCACTGTTCCATCGCTCTTTAACTGAATATATGCAAGACCTTTCGCTCCGAAGTCTTTGGCGTAGTCAACGAATCCATCGATCTTCTTACGTCCAAGATCTCCTAAACCTTTAGCGTTTAATCCTCTTACAGATCCACCATTCTCTAATGCTCCTTTAAATACCATAAAGTCGCATCCGGCAACTGTATCGGATACATTCGTAAGTTCCATTCCAAAACGCATATCTGGTTTATCAGATCCGAAACGGTCCATTGCTTCTTTATAAGTCATGCGAAGCATAGGAAGCTGTACATCAATATCTAATACTTCTTTGAAGATCTTCTTTAACAGACGTTCATTTACATCGATCACATCATCGACATCAACAAATGAAAGTTCCATATCGATCTGTGTAAACTCTGGCTGGCGGTCTGCACGTAGATCTTCGTCACGGAAACATTTTGCGATCTGATAGTAACGGTCGAATCCAGAGCACATTAAAAGCTGTTTAAACAGCTGTGGTGACTGTGGAAGTCCGTAAAATTCTCCTGGATGTACACGGCTTGGTACAAGATAATCTCTTGCTCCTTCTGGTGTACTCTTTCCTAAAACTGGTGTCTCGATCTCTAAGAATCCTTCATCCCCTAAGAAGTTACGTACCATTCTTGTTACATTATTACGAATGCGTAAGTTTCTCTGAAGATTTGGTCTTCGAAGATCAAGATAACGGTATTTTAAACGAAGTTCATCTTTGACTGTCTGATTCTCGTCAATTGGAAATGGAGGAGTTTCTGATTCTGATAAGATACGTAATGTATGTACCTTGATCTCGATATCTCCTGTCTTCAAGTTCTCGTTGATCGCTGCACTTCTCTTCTCTACAGTACCTACTGCTGCAACGACATACTCACTTCTTAAAGAGTTTGCCTTATTATAGTCTTCCTCAGATAATACTTCCTGATCAAAAACTAACTGTAAGATTCCTGAGCGGTCTCTTAAGTCTACAAATATAAGACTTCCTAAATTTCTTCGTTTCTGTACCCATCCCATGACAGTGACTTCTGTTCCGATAAGTTTGTTGCTTACCTCTGTACATCGGTGGGATCTGGCTAAACCTGACATTGATTCTGCCATGATATTTCCTCCTTCATCCTTTTCACTTTGTACGAAAGGCAGAGCCCGTATCTTCGGTTCTGCCTTATATATTCTTTTATGAATCTTTTCTTACAAGGATCTGTTCGATCTCTGCAGCGTAAAGTACGTGATAATCCTTCTCTGGATACCACTGTTCATCTAAAGATTTATCAACAAATCCTTCTGGATCCATTGGCTGAGAATATAACTTCTTACAGATCAGTACGATCTTTGCTTCCTCAAAAAATGGAATTCCATTCGCATCTGTTGGTGTCAGACGTGTCTTCGCGATCTTGTCTTCATCTCTTCCAGATACACTTCCAAGATAGCTTAAATCCTTCTTAAAAGTATCATCATAGAAAGATAATGTAAATGATTCTGACTGGTCAATGAATTCTTTTGTATATCTTTGTGGCCTTAAGACTGTCACAGCGACATTCTTACCCCACATAACACCTAAACCACCCCATGAGGCAGTCATTGTGTTAACTTTTCCTTCCTGATTCTTTGCAGTAACAAGCATCCATTCCTTACCGATCAGGCGAAATACGCTCTGGTCGAAATCTTCTGGTGCCACGATCGCATATTCACTCATGCATGTTACCTCCTTTCTTGTAATTATTACTCATTATATATGATTTTGTCAAAAATGTCACGAACTAGTATAAGAAAGCATGATTTTATTTTAAACAATCTGCGATCTTATCAAGCGAAATGGTCGTAACTTCTCTTGTTTCCATATTTTTGACATTTCCTTCATTCTTCGCTAATTCGTCATCACCAATGATGATCGTATTCTTGGCATTCAGCTTATTTGCATATTTCATCTGTGCTTTTACGCTTCTTCCAAGATAATCTGTTTCTACGACAAATCCCTGATGACGAAGATCTACAACAATCTGGTAAGCTTTTGCTTTTGCTTCCTGTCCAAGAATTCCTACATAAAGGTCAATATCTCTTGTGCATGGAAGATCTACTTTCTCTTCTTCTAAGAAATAAAGGATTCTCTCTACACCCATACCAAATCCAACAGATGGCATAGAAACTTTTCCATCGATCTCATGAACAAGATTGTCGTAACGTCCACCACCACATAAAGTAAATCCATCTTCATTTACAAATTCGAATACGGTCTTTGTATAGTAGTCTAATCCACGAACGATTTCTGTATCAACTTCATATGGAATATTTAATGCATCTAACAGACTCTTTAATTCTTCAAAATGTGCTTTACATTCATCATCTAAATAGTCGATCGTTCTTGGTGCATCTTTGACGATCTCTTTGCATTCTGGAACTTTACAGTCAATGACACGTAATGGATTCTTTTCCATACGTTCTCTGCATGTAGGACATAAATGTTCTTCATGTTCTTTTAAATATGCTAATAATGCTTTGTTGTATTCTTTTCTACAATTTTCACATCCAATGCTGTTGATGTGTAATTTTGCATCTTTTAACCCAATTTTCTTAATAAAAGTGGATACTAATGTGATCAGCTCTACTTCTGCTAATGGACTTTCCGCTCCGACAAATTCAACTCCGAACTGGTGGTGCTGTCTTAATCTTCCACTCTGTGGTTTTTCATAGCGGAATGCTGGTGTGATATAGAACATCTTGATCGGCTGTGGCTCATTTGCCAGACCATTCTGTAAATATGCACGGATCGCTCCTGCTGTTCCTTCTGGTTTTAATGAAATGCTTCTGTGTCCTTTATCTTCAAATGTATACATCTCTTTCTGGACAACGTCTGTTGTTTCTCCAACACCTCTCTGAAAAAGCTCTGTATGCTCAAATACTGGTGTGATGATCTCGTGAATATTATAGGATGCGCATAAATCTTTGAAAATATTCTCTAAATATGTGCGCTGGTCCATATCTTTTCCAAACCAGTCTTTTGTTCCTCTTGGTGCCTGTGTAATCATTCTTGTTCCTCCTCAAATAATTCATCCAGATTGCCTTTTTCCATCACAGTTTCCATAACTCCGTCTGAAAATGCGACTCTCTGGAATGCTAAAAATACTTTCATATCAAAATTCTTTACTTCATCGATCATGATATCAAGTGCAGTCTCAACATCAAATCCCTCTCTATAATCCCTGTTTGAGATCAATGCTCCGAAAATATCACATACATGCATGATCCTTCCAACTAATGGAATCTGTTTTCCTACCAGATTATGTGGATAGCCGGTACCATCATAATGTTCATGATGATATAGAACTGCGTCTAAAACCGTCTGGTTATAATCGTAATCTGCAAGGATCGCATATCCAATGGATGGATGCATTCTCATATATCTTGTTTCGTCAACAGCCAGAATCTCATCTTCCACTTTCTCATTCATATAGAAATTAAGTCTTACTTTTCCAAGATCATGTAACATTCCTGCAACCGCAAGATCATAACACACTTCTTCTTGTAATCCTAATTCCTTGCCAACAAGATAAGCCAAATTACTGACAATGATACCATGACTGATCGTTTCTTTTATATCCGCATGGATCGGTGTCTCAATATCTGTTCGTCCATAACTGATTGCCATAATCAAACTCCTGTTTATATCATCTTTAATTCTTTTCTATGAATGATCTCATCAATTCGTGTAATGTATTGCTTTATATCTTTAAGATTTTCGATGCGGTCCACCTGATGGTCTTCCTGATGGACGATCTTTGAAGATGTACCAGCACCAACTGCTATAATATCATGTAATTCCTCCATAATCAAAATATTATAGAGACATTCTTTTCCTTTTTTTGAAAAACCGACATTCTCAAGGTTCCCTGGAATGTTTTTCTGCCGGTATAAATAATATGGTTCCATATTCATATCTCTTGCACATGAAGCGGCATAAGATACCATCTCTTCACTCGCTCCAAAGTGATATGTATCTTTCATTCGGTTCAATCTCGATGAACGCTTGACTGCAAGTGCATGGACCGTTAAACTCTCTGGATCAAGTTTTTTGATCTCATCTAAAGTATAGGAAAGTTCTTCCATGCCTTCTTCTGGAAGCCCACAGATCATATCCATATTAATGTTATCGATCCCAGCCTGTCTCGCAAGATTAAATTTCTCTTTGATATCTTGTGCAAAATGATTTCTTCCAATGAGTTTTAATGTCTTATCGTTCATTGACTGTGGATTGATACTGATCCTTGTCACACCATATTTCTTTAGAATCTTTAATTTCTCGAAATTCAAGCTGTCTGGCCGTCCTGCTTCCACAGTGATCTCTTGGATCTTTGAAAATGGGAATCTCTTATTAACCTCATATAACAGATATTCCAGATCTTCTTCTTTTAAAGATGTTGGTGTTCCACCGCCAATATACATCGTCTGAAGTTCTTTGTGCGCATAAGTCTTCGCCACAAAATCCAGTTCTTTCAATAAAGCTTCAAGATAGTCTTGTACAATATTCTCAAATTGATCGATCGAATACGATGTAAAAGAACAGTACAAACATGTGCTTGGGCAAAATGGGATTCCTATATATAGACTGTATCCTTCTTTGTATTGAAATGCTTTTAGCAGTTCTTTCTCTTTCTGAACGGTTTCTGTACATAATCTTGCTTTTTCTTCGGATGCCAGATAATCCTTTTGAAATCTGTGAATGATCTCTTCACTGCTCTCACCCTTTTCATATCCATCAAAAGCAATCTTTGTCGGACGGATCCCAGTCAACGTTCCCCATGGAAGCTGTTTGTCTAATGCTTTGGAAAACAACTGATAGATTCCTTGTTTCATCCGATTTTTAAAAATCTTCTTATTTTCATAATCACCAAATAACTGGATCTCATCTTCTAACTCGCCCTTTTTATATAGATTCATGACGATTTCCTGATCTTTATAATCCACGTCCAGTATAAAATCATAGATAGAATCAACGTGATCCGTCAATTCTATCTTCTCTCCAAGCATAAATGCCAATATTAAACTTCGAATGTCATATTCATAAATGGTCTTGTTCTGAATTAATCCAATCATAATCTATTGCAGAAACGGATTGCATCTGCTTTCCTCCTCGATCGTCGTTGGTGGTGTATGACCGGATAGTACCTTTGTCCATGGTGGGAGTACGAATAATTTCTCTCTGATCGCTGTCAGAAGATCATTCAAATTGCCTGTCGGAAAGTCTGTTCTTCCAATGCTCATCTGGAACAGTGTATCTCCAGAGATCAGCCATCCATAATCTGCAAAATAATAACATACTCCACCTTTTGTATGTCCTGGAACATGGATACATTTTACCTTTGTTCCTAATACATCTATGATCTCTCCATCTTTCACCAGATGATTCGCTTTTAATGAGAGATCAATTCCCATCATCGCTCCGAGATTGAGCTGTGGATCTGCCAGAACATCTGCTTCATCTTCATAAAGATAGATATCAAGATCTGGTTTTTGTTCCATCAGATATGGAAGGGCCATTACATGATCAAAATGTCCATGTGTCAGACATACGCCTGCCAGTTCCATTCCATCTTCTTCTAATGTATTCATAATACGTTCTCCCTGATCTCCCGGATCAAAGACGAATGCCTGATTTGTTTTTGTATTCTCAACAATATAGCAGTTTGTCTGCATCTGCCCAAGACAGATCGTTACCATCTTAAGAGGTCTGTCAAGTCTTAATGTTGTTTCGCTCATATTTTCACCTATCCTGCTGTTCTTTCTATGTCGATCACGCCTTCTACATTCCTGATCTTCGCAATAATACGGTTCAACTGCTCTACGCCTGTAATATCAAAGGACATACTAAGCGTTGCTCTTCCTTTCTTATTGTTTGATACGTTGATCGTTATGATGTCAATATCTAATTCTAAGAAGATCTTTGATACTTCTGCTAACAATCCCTTTCGATTATTGGCATAAATATTGATCTCTGTCGTGTAAGTCTGTGTTGTATCTGCTTCACTTACCTGCCATTCAGCTTCAATAAGTCTTGCCCTGTCAGATTCTGGCATATTCAGAAGATTCACACAATCTGTTCTGTGAATCGAGATTCCTCGTCCTCTTGTAATAAATCCAACGATCTCATCTCCTGGTACTGGATTACAACACTTTGAAAAACGAACAGCAACATCATTCGCTCCACGTACAACAATTCCTCCTTTGGATTTCTCATCCTTTTTCTTCTCTGGATTCGCTGCTACCGCCTGTGCTGCTTCTGTTGTTTTTTGCAAGATCTGTTCATCCGTGATCTTTTGTTTCTGGATCTTACGGTCTTCTTCCTGCATCTTATTGATAACCTGGCCTTCTTTTAAACCACCATGTCCAACAGCTGCACATACAGAATCCCAGTCTTTAAATCCGTATTTTAGTTCAACCTTCTTAATGTATTCAGGTTTCATGAGTTCTGGGAGCCTGATGCTCTTGCTCTTACAGTATTTTTCTAACAGTTCCTTACCTCTGACGATATTCTCTTCCTTGAATTGTCGTTTAAACCACTGATTGATCTTACTTCTTGCCTGTGCTGATTTTACGATTCCTAACCAGTCTCTGCTAGGTCCTTTTGAATTCTGTGATGTAATGATCTCTACACGATCACCATTCTGCAAATGATAATCAAATGGTACCTGTCTTCCATTGACCCTGGCTCCAACCATCTTATTACCGACTGCACTATGGATTGAATATGCAAAATCGATCGGTGTCGAACCATTCGCAAGGTTTTTGACATCTCCATTCGGTGTAAAACAATATACCTGTTCTGCAAAGAGATCCAAGTTCGTCTTCAGCAAACTTAAAAACTCTTTGTTATCATCCATATCACGCTGCCATTCCAGCACTTCTCTTAACCAGCTTAACTTCTCTTCCTCTTTGTTAAGTCCCTTGGTATTATTATTTTCTTTATATTTCCAATGGGCTGCGATACCATATTCAGCAACACGATGCATCTCAAATGTACGGATCTGAATCTCAAATGGATGTCCTTCTGGTCCGATCAATGTTGTGTGAAGTGACTGATACATATTCGGTTTTGGCATCGCGATATAATCCTTGAATCTTCCTGGAATCGGTTTATACATCTCATGAATGATCCCAAGTGCCGCATAACAGTCCTTAACCGTATCAACCTTGATCCGGACTGCAAATAAGTCATAAATCTGATCGATCGTCTTATGCTGATTGACCATCTTCTTATATATACTGAACATGTGTTTCACACGGCCATCAATCTCTGCCTTAATTCCAGCGTGGTCAATATGTCCTTTCACTTCGTCAACGATTTCCTGAATGAATGCTTCTCTTTCTTCCTTTGCAGAATCAAGAGAGCGTTCTAAATCTTCATAAACATCTGGTTTTAAATATCGAAGTGCCAGATCATCTAATTCAACTTTGATCTTGGAAATACCAAGACGATGTGCGATCGGTGCATAAATATCCATCGTCTCTCTGGATTTCTCTTTTTGCTTCTCTGGACGCATAAACTGCATGGTACGCATATTATGCAAACGGTCAGCAAGTTTGATCAGGATCACTCGGATATCTTTTGCCATTGCAAGAAACATCTTTCGTAAGTTCTCCGCCTGAACTTCGATCTTGTCTTTGGAATAGCTTAATTGTCCTAACTTTGTTACGCCATCAACTAACTGGGCAACTTCTTCCCCAAAATCTCTTACAATATCTTCATGGGTTGTTTCCGTGTCTTCTACTACATCATGAAGCAGTCCTGCCATAATCGTTTCTTTATCAAGTTCTAATTCTGCCAATATGATCGCAACACAAATAGGATGAATGATATATGGCTCTCCAGACTTTCGTTTCTGTTTCTCATGTGCCTTATATGCTACTTTATAGGCACGTTCTACAGCCTCAATATCTTCTTCATCATAAATGCTTTGCATGGTTGTGATCAGCTGTCGTTTCAGTTCCTCAGGCGGTGTGAAACTATCTGGACTGCTGATATCCTTCTTTACACGATTAATGTTTGTTCTGCTTTCTTGTTTCATGCACGGATACCTCTTGTTTCTTTTGATTATTTTTTAAGCTTTGATTCGCAGTAAATACAGCGATATACTTGGTGTTCTCTGTCTGTCAATTTAAACACATGATCGATTTCTTGTTCTACAGATGTAATACATCTTGGATTCTTGCATTTTGCAATATTCACGATCTTCTCTGGAAGTTCTACTTTGTGTTTGGACTTTACACTGCCATTTTCAATGACACATACCGTAACTTCTGGATCTATATAACCTAAAACATCAAAGTTCACTTCAAATGCATCTGAAATCTTAATGATATCTTTCTTGCCCATTTTGCTGCTTTTTACATTCTTAATGATTGCAACACTGCAATCTAACTGATCTAATCCAAGACTATTATAAATCTGCATTCCGCGTCCTGCACGGATATGATCTAATACGATTCCATTCTTAATGCTATCAATGTTCATCTGCACTTACCCCCAGTAATTCCATGATCAATGCCATTCTTACATGTTTTCCATTCAATACCTGTTTAAAATAGCAGGCTCTTGGATCGTTATCAACTTTTACAGAAATCTCATTCACACGAGGTAATGGATGTAAAATAGAAAGATCTTTCTTGGCAATCTTTAATTTATCCATATCTAAGATATAGCTATCCTTCAATCTTACATAATCAGCTTCATTAAAGAAACGTTCTCTCTGTACTCGTGTCATATAAAGAATGTCAAGCTGTGGCATCACATCTTCCATCTTATCAACTTCTGTAAATGTGATTCCTTTCTTCTCAAAAACATCTTTCTTCAGATACTCTGGAATCTGGAGTTCTTCTGGAGAAATTAAAATATAATTGATTCCTTCATATCTTGATAATGCTTTGATCAGAGAATGCACTGTTCGTCCAAATTTTAAATCTCCACAAAATCCAATCGTGAAATTACTTAAACGTCCCTTTTCTCTTCGAATTGTTAAAAGGTCTGTCAATGTCTGTGTTGGATGATTATGACCACCGTCTCCTGCATTGATCACAGGGATATTTACATACTGTGACGCTACATATGGTGCTCCTTCCTTTGGATGACGCATCGCAATAATATCTGCATAACATTCAATGACTCTTGCTGTATCTGCAACACTTTCTCCTTTAGATGCAGATGATGAATCAGCAGAAGAAAATCCAAGAACACTTCCCCCTAATTCAAGCATTGCTGCTTCAAAGCTTAATCTTGTTCTTGTACTTGGTTCAAAGAACAGCGTTGCTAATTTCTTGTGTTTGCACACTTCCTGATACTTCTCAGGATTCTTTGCGATGTCATCAGCGCGGTCTAATAATCTATCAATATCTTCCACGCTTAAATCCATCGGATCAATCAAATGTCTCATTACATATTCCTCCTAATGGTTTGTCCTACCTTCAATTCTACATTTTTAGGCACCTAGTGTCAATTCTTTACTTCTGATTTTAGACGAAGAACGCCCTTGTCTACCATAAAGACTGGTCGATACGATAATTTTGACTTTCTAAGTCCCTCTTCTCCAGCATCGTCTTCTCTGTTCACATATTTGAAATCTTCCATCTCATGGATCACAAACTGTTGATTGATCATCGGATAAGCTCCTTGGATATCTGCAAAAGCTTTTTCAATATGAACGATAAATGTATCTTCATTTGATGCACGTTCACCGATTGAAAATCCTACGACCTTTCCTTCCGCACGCAGAACACCTCCGACAAGTCCTAATTCTTTATAATTGATCACACAATTTTTAGAAACACAGATCTCGTCATGTTTCTCTATATCTTCTGGATCACAATTTTGCATCTTCCATTCCATCAGCATTGCCAGTACTTCTAACTGATTTTCATCGGAAAGTGGTTCATAGGACCATTCATGATTTTCTTTAAAACGATTGATATGATTTCTCTTTCCATGAAGTTTCTTTCCTGATAATGTTGCGAGTTTTTCTCTGTCATAAATATATTCTGAGATATCTCTGTCATATTCAATCTCATAAATATCTCCAAATATTTCACGAAACTCTTCTTCCATCTCATGAGTTACACCATGTAATACAAACGGAATCTTTTTTTCTTTGCAATCATCCATAAAATATTGCAATACTTTCTTTTTATTTCCTTTTCCAAGTGGATAACAAAAAGAACCTCCCTCCTCATCAGTATGAGATACAAATAATCCATCTATGATCGCATACTTTACTTGATAAAAAGAACTCCATAAAATAATATTCGCTGTTGCATAATCACAACTTCTTGTATCATCTGCTAAGATACATCGATCAATTTCTTCCTTATCTTCAATTGTTGGTGTTTTAAACTCCATCTTTATCAACTCCATTCTAGTGTTTTCTCGTAATATTTTTATTTGTGATATGGCTGATGATTCAAAATCCGATAAGCACGATAAATCTGTTCTAATATGATCGTGCCTGCCAGCGAACCACTTTGTGTAAATGACGATACATGAAATGGCTTTGCTTCCTCTGATCCTAAATCTCCAATATAAAAATGAAACTTTGAAATTCCCTGTACAGAACTTTCATTAATCAGCTGTGCAAGCCCCGGACTTGTCATACTGTCTCTTCCAGGCAGGATATGATAATGTTCTCCCGGTTCTTTTAATATTTTCTCTACTTGTTTTGCATTCTTCTTATATACTACAGAAACTTTCGCGTATGCACCAAGACGTTTTAGATACTCACCCATTGCTTCCTGATACATCTTAGGATCCTGTGATTTCTTCTGCAGAATATAAATTTCAAATTTCATCATATCTTTTAATTTCCTTCAAAAAATTGTTTTAATTTTTTATCTTGTTTTAAAGCCAACTCATATCTTTTGTTGATCTGTTTTGTAAGTTTTTTAATTTCTTTGCTATTCTGGCTTTCTTTTTTTGCATCTGTGATCTCATCCGTATCATGTTTTTGATTATTATAGATACAGAATGTATCCCCTTTCTTCATCACATAATACGATGTCATCCCCGGTGCAAGTGTTTTAATCTTGCGGATCTTCATCTCATATGTTACATAAACGATATAGGATTCATCGTCTGCTCCTTGTTTGATCAGATATGTAAGATTCTTATATTTCTTCACATACTGATGGATTGCCTTTTGATCCTCAGTTAATTCATTCGTATCTTCTACCATATTCTTAAGATTTTCCAGATCATTTTTCTGAACTCTCTCATAATATGTTTTCATAAAATCCTCAACTGCTTTTTTCTCAATCTCTGAATCTTCCTTCTTCGTTTTCGCTGCATCATTTGTTTCTCTGATCACGCCTTGTGAGGTATTCTTTTGTGTTGTTTGTTGAAAAATCTTTTCATTTGTAAGTCGTTCTTGTTTCATCTGGTCCAATTTCGCATATGCCAAAAAAGCTGCAACAAAAAATAAGATCCAGCTTATAATGATAACAACAACTGTAGATTTTCTAAGCTTCACGCACATCCCTCCAATCCACCTACAGCAAATTTACAGTATATTATACCTTACCTTGCGAAGCAAGTCCAGTCCGAAGGACTATGCATTCACGAATGCCCTGCGGGTATACCTTATCGAGCGAAGCGAGTCCAGTCCGACCCCAAAATATCTCTTGCTATTTTTTTGAATATGTTGTAATATAATATAGCTTATGTACCAGTAACTCAGTGGATAGAGTGGCAGCCTCCGAAGCTGTTGGCCGCGGGTTCGACTCCCGCCTGGTGCATACTTTATCTAGATAAAATCAACGAATACAATTTAATATCGTCTTATAAGAGACTATAGATTTTACTGTTTCTGATTACTAAACAGCAGGTCTATTGTCTCTTTTTTGTTATTAAGGAGGAATCATTTTATGGATCAGACGTATATGAAAGAAAAACCAATTTTACCATTATTACTATCAATGGCTCTGCCAATGGTAATCTCAATGTTTGTAAACTCATTGTATAACATCATTGACAGTATTTTCGTTGCCAAGATCAGTGAAGATGCAATGACCGCATTATCTCTTGTATATCCAGTACAGAATCTGATCAACTCAATTGCGGTTGGATTCGGTGTTGGAATTAATGCAGTCATTGCCATGTTTCTTGGTGCAGGAAAAGCAAAGGAAGCCGATAAAACTGCAACTCAGGGATTATTTTTAAATGTCATTCATGGAATTCTGCTTACAATCGTTGGATTAATGATCATGCCATCATTTCTTGCAATGTTTACGAATGATCAAACTGTTATTGGGATGGGATTACAGTATTCGACAATTGCATTAATGTTTTCAACGATCATTATGGCAAGTATTTCCTTTGAAAAGATTTTTCAAGCAGTTGGAAATATGGTGATCACTATGATTGCTTTAATGACTGGCTGCATTGTAAATATTGTGTTAGATCCACTTTTAATCTTTGGAATTGGATTCTTTCCGAAACTTGGAATTCAGGGTGCAGCACTTGCAACAGGTATCGGACAAAGCAGTACATTGATCCTTTATCTGATTGCATATGTATTACGCCCAATTCATGTAAAAATCAGAAAAGATTACTTAAAACTAGAAGCTGTTTGTGTTAAGCGTTTATATGCGATCGGAATTCCAGCAACTTTAAATATGGCACTGCCATCTTTCTTAGTATCTGCTTTAAATGCGATCTTAGCATCATTTTCGCAAACATATGTTGTTGTGCTTGGTGTTTATTACAAATTACAAACATTCTTATATCTAACAGCAAATGGAATGATCCAGGGAATGCGTCCGATCATGAGTTATAATTATGGAGCAAAGGAATCAGCTCGTGTTCGTAAGATTTATCTTATGACGTTTGAGATTGTTGTTGGAATCATGGCTGTTGGAACGGTTATTTGTTTTGTGATGCCACAGACACTGATGAGTATGTTTACAAGTAATCCTGAAACATTGACAGAAGGTGCGATCGCACTCCATATTATCTGTGCAGGATTTATAGCTTCTTCCGTTTCTGTTGTTTCTGCAGGTGCGTTTGAAGCGTTAGGAAAAGGTATCCAGTCTTTTTTGATTTCATTTTTACGTTATGTTGTAGTGATCATTCCTGCTGCATTTGTATTAAGCAAAACAGTTGGAGTGCATGGTGTATGGCATGCTTTCTGGATTGCTGAAATCATTACAGCTGTAATAGCTTTTATTCTTTATTACCAGTTGATCGGAAAATCAGGAAAAAATTAACTAAATTTTGACAGATTGTAAAGAAACGCTTACAATAAACAAAAAGAAAAAAGGAGAGTAAAGTTTATGGGACATATATCAACCGTTGAAGTTCGTTATGCAGAAACAGATCAGATGGGAATTGCTCATCACAGCAACTATGCCGTCTGGTTTGAAGTTGCCAGAACTGATTTTATCAAGGCTGCTGGCATTTCTTATACAGATGTAGAAAAAGAAGGAATCATCACTCCATTAACGAGTCTTGAATGTAAATACAAAAAAGCAGCTTTCTATGAAGACCAGTTACAGATTCATGCAAGTCTTACAAAGCTGTCTCCGGTTCGTCTGGAATTCTCTTATAAGGTTACAAGAGGTGGGGACCTGATCGCTACTGGAAAAACAACACATGGTATGGTGACAAAAGATTTAAAACCGATCAACGTAAAAAAAGAACATCCGGAAATTTACCGAATGTTCGAAAATGCTTTGGATTAAAGATAACTTAACTGCTCAATTAGAATTAACCGCATTAGTTGATGTGGAAATGTCATTCTACTGAAACTTAATTTTAATTTTCCTTTGGATACAACCTTTGGTGATAATCCGAGGGAACCACCAATAATAAATGTGATATTGTTTATGGACTCCTTGTTCCACTGATCCCATTTCTTCTGGAATTGTTCGGTGGAGTAAGGAGTTCCTTCTATACAGAGAGGAATTACGAAAGATCCTTCTGGAATCTTATCAAGAATTCTTTGACCTTCAATTTCTTTAATCTTTGATTCCTCTTTGTCACTGGCATTATCTGGTGTTTTCTCATCAGGGAGTTCTATGATCTCAAAATTATATTTTTTACGGATGATCTTTGTGTAATGATCGATCAGTTCTCTTAAATATGTTTCTTTGATTTTTCCGACACAGATCATTTGGATTTTCATGTGTTTCGATACCTTTCTTTATAACTTAATCAGCAATTCCCAATAGCCTTTGTGACTGCTGCCAATTCGTCTAATTGCCTCTTGTTTTTTCATCTTATTTAAATAATATTTTACTCTATCCACTGTCCATCCTAATTCCATTGCTATTTCTTTCTGACTTAATGCTGGATTATTTTGAATCACTTGTAAAATTTCGTGATCATTTTTGGTTAATTTTATCGTAGTTTGGGTAGTAATTTGGGTAGTAGTTTGGGTAGTAGTTTGGGTAGTAGTTTGGGTAGTTTTTGATTTTTCTTCTCTTCGATACATATTCACTCTAAAATCACCATCAAAATCAATTAATTCTGGTTTTTTTAGACCATATTCTTTACATTCCCTAAGAATTCTTGGTATTCCGGTTCCCCATTTTTCGATAATTTTCATATACGCAAATATCTCTACTACTATAATCGTCTTGTCATCAATTGATTGCAACGTTACATCTGGATAAATTTTAGGCTCACAGCTATCTGAAATAGCATTTGTAATAGAATCCATTGTCTGAAAAATCGTATCAGGATTCATACCAACGATATTTAATGTCTTGTCATCAACACCAAAAACAATACGTCCTCCTCTGCCATTTGCAAAAGCTACTACTGTTTTCATATATTTTTCACTTTTTTTGGGCATTTCAACTTTATATTCAATATTTATTGACTCTCCTGAAAACAATTTATTTTTCAATATAACTTCTCCTATCATTATGCATTAAAAATATACTTAATACTATATAAATATAGTTTGAATCATATCATACAATTTTGACATTTACAATATAATTTTCTCATCTTACATAAAAGTGTAGCACATTTCCATAACCCCATCAAACTTCACTCATACAATGACAAGAACCCTCTTTTCATCTGCAATAGATACCTTATTGCAAAAAACATTTTTATGTACTAAAATTGAAATAATAAAATTATTAAACGAGGTAACTAACAATGATTGAAATCCGAAAATTTGAACCCGATGATACAGATGCAGCAGTCAAGATCTGGAACGAAGTTGTTGACGACGGCGTTGCCTTTCCTCAGTTAGATGACTTAGATCATGAAAGTGGTCTTGCTTTCTTTGAAGAACAAACATATACCGGGATCGCTGTTGATTCTGATACAAATGAAATTGTCGGACTTTATATTTTACATCCAAATAATGTTGGAAGATGCGGCCATATCTGTAATGCAAGTTATGCGGTCTCTTCTGCTCACAGAGGAAAACAGATTGGTGAATTCCTTGTCACTGACTGTATAAAACGCGCTCCTGAATTTGATTTTAAGATCCTTCAGTTTAATGCAGTTGTTGCAAGTAATAAGGCAGCTTTACATCTATACAAAAAACTTGGATTTATCCAGCTTGGTATCATTCCAAAAGGATTTTTATTAAAAGATGGCACTTATGAAGATATCATTCCTCATTATCTAACTTTGATCCATTCCTGATCTTCTTTTTTCTCAAAGTTGCCATCCCCGATTCCCAATGCAGATTTTGCTAACATATCAGCATAATCATTATATTTATCATTAGAATGTCCTTTCACTTTCACGAACTTGATCTGCACATACTGTTTCATTTCTTCATAAATTCGTTGATACGCCTGTGTTCCTTCTTTTTTCGCTGCCCATTCTCCTGTGCACCATTTCTGGATCCCTTCATAATCATAATGAATCGCCAGCTTTTTATAGCCATTTTCTTTTGCAAAACGCATGGCCGCTTCAGAACCTTTGATCTCGCCTGCTACGTTGCGCATGGTTACTAATTCTTTATCCGCATAAGGATATGCAAAATAACGTTCTACCCCATCATGCATTAATACCATACCATAAGAAAATCTCTTCTGAGAATGATCATAACTTCCATCAACATATGCAACTAATGTATCTTCATCAATCTGCATCAATTCATTTGCATCGGGATTTAAGAACGCTTCTGCTTCTGCCTTTGTCTTAAATCCTTTGTATCTTGCATTTGGGAATCCCATGACCTGTGCTTTACATGCATCCCATGACATATAGATTCCTGGTTTTCTTCCTTTTTTTACTGCGTAAAATTTTCCTGCCATATATTTCCTCTTATTTCTTTAATAGTCTTAATCCTTATATTATAATTTTCTTTGAAAAGAAAAAATCCTGCATTGCAGGATTTTTCCTAACCTTATGATTCTAGTCGTTATCTCTTCTACCAAATAAAATGATCAGACGAAGCAAGCTCAGAAGTGCTGATGCTGCACCTGCTACATATGTCAGTGCAGCTGCTGATAAAACCTTCCTTGTCTGCCCCACTTCATCTTCGTACATGATCCCTGTACTTCCAAGAATTCGTAACGCTCTTGAAGATGCATTAAATTCCACCGGAAGTGTTACTAATTGAAAGATCACCGCTAATGAAAATAATAAAATTCCAACATTCAATAATGTCTGATTCATTCCAAGGATCACTCCACCTAGAATAAACAACCAGGAAAGATTGGATCCAAGATTCACAGCTGGAACCATAGCCCCACGGATCTTCAATGGTGCATATCCTTGCTGATGCTGTACAGCGTGCCCACACTCATGGGCTGCAACACCGATCGCTGCGATCGAATCAGATCCATAAGTTGCATCTGATAATCTTAATACTTTATTCTTTGGATCATAATGATCTGTAAGATTCCCGCTGACACGTTCTACCGAAACATCGTAAATTCCTGCCTGATTTAAAATACGTTCAGCAGCCTGAGAACCCGTCAGTCCGCAATGACAACGGACTCTTGAATATCTTCGAAACGTTGAATTCATCTTGGAAGATGCGATCATCGTGATGATCACTCCGATGATGATCAAAATATACGTTGGGTCAAAATAATAACCATAACCGTATGGATACATAAATATCTCCCTTCTTTCTCTGTAACATGTAGATGATTATATCGTTCCTCCTACATGAAATCAAGGCAGTTTAGAAATATTTTATAATCATTTTATTGAATGATTAATTCTTCATATTTTTATAACAAAGAAGCTCTTAATTCGTCTCCTGATTTCGCACTTAAATATGCTGGTGCGATATCAAATACAGTCTTACATCCACTCTGTCCTTCTTTGGAAAGTTTATATGCAGCTCTTGCATATGCAACTAAAACACTTGATGTAAATTCTGGGTTAGAATCTAATTTTAAGCTGTACTCAATGATATGTTTGTTTTCTTTTTCCCATCCTGTACATCCACTTCTTAATACAAATCCACCATGAGGGATCTTGCTGTGGTCACGATCTAATTCTTCCTGGCTGATGAAATGTACAGTTGTATCATAGTCTGAGAAGTAGTTCGGCATTGTCTTGATCTCTTCTTCAACTTTCTTCGCATCTGCACCTTCTTCAAGTACTACAAAGCATTCTCTTGTATGCTTCTGTCTTGTTGTAAGTTCTGGATCTTCCCCATTACGAACTGCTTCTAAAGCTGCTTCTACAGGAATTGTGTACTGTTTACCATCTTTGACACCTTCCACACGACGGATCGCATCAGAGTGTCCCTGGCTGACTCCTTTTCCCCAGAATGTATAATCTTTTCCTTCTGGAAGGATCGCGTTTGCATACATTCTATTTAAAGAGAACATTCCTGGATCCCAACCTACAGAGATGATTCCAATATGTCCATATTCTTTCGCTGCTTTATCTACATTTGCAAAATGTTCTGGAATTCTTGCGTGTGTATCAAAGCTGTCTACCACGTTAAATAATTTGGCATATTCTGGTGTCTGAACAGGAAGGTCTGTTGCACTTCCTCCACATAACATTAAAACATCAATCTTATCTTTCCAATCTTCAACATCTTTGACATTACATACAGCTGCACCTTCTGTTAAAATGCTGACTGTCGCTGGATCTCTTCTTGTAAATACAGCTACAAGCTCCAAATCGTCATTCTGTTTGATCGCGCATTCAATTCCGCGTCCAAGGTTACCATAACCCATAATACCAATTCTAATCATTGATTTTCTCCTTTTTGACTTTATTAAACATAGTATATCATTTCTGTGTTTTGCGTTCAATGTATTCTTTTTATGATTTTTTTGCTATAATGATCTTAAAAATTCCCGATGATTCCTGATCCTTCGGGAATATTCTAACAGAAATGAGGAATTTTATCATGTCATTTACCGGCATTTTCAAAGCAAAAAACGGCATTGTCGCTGTCGTTGATTCAAAGGCATCCAGAGTAGAAAACGGGCAATCTTATGAAGACGTTCACAGGAATCCAGAAAAGCTCTTTGTATTCCAAAACGGAATTGCAACAACTTTTGGTGCTAACCAGATCTTAGTCCAGAATCCTTTTGAATTTTCCTCAAAAGTCATTGCCATCGAAGATCTGGTTTATGAATATCTGCATTTAAAGAATATCTTAGATGCTTCTTTCTTCCAATCTCTGCTTGTAAAAATGACATCCAACCCAGCCAATACAGAACCTGTAAACTTTCTGGTTGGACGCAAAATCCGTCAGGAAGAATACATCTTAGAACATCATCAAGTACGTTATTGCGCCTACGCACAACGGCTCGCAACTCCAATGGAACATTTCTTTACTGGCGGAGATGAAAAATATCGGGAACACTTTGATAACCTTCCATATCTTTCACAGATCACCTCTGTTGATGTATTGCAGAAAACTGTTGCAAAAGAACTGGATGGATTGATTCAATATTATGACCAGCAATCCGAATATAATCCTGTAGGAAAGCCTGTGAAATCTTATGTTTTAAGATAATGCTACTTTATAGTTTTATCTTCGAAAAAGCCTCCGCAAATGCATTATTGATCGGCTCCTGTGCTTCTTTTTGCTGTTTTTTCAAATATCGGTTCACTTCTTTTTTACTCATTCCAGAACCTTGCTTTTCTTTTCTTTGTTTAAATGCAGACAGTTTTTCTTTATACCCGCAAACACATACAAACTTCTGTCCTTCACCTTCTCCGACCATTTCCATCTTCTTATGGCATACGGGACATCTGGCATTTGTGACCCTTGAAATCGTCTTTTTATATCCGCAGGTACGGTCCTGACATACCAGACGTTTTCCGTGTTTTCCATTGACTTCCAATAAAAATTTTCCACATTCCGGACAACGGTGTCTTGTAACATTATCATGTCTAAATTTACCATCTGATGTTTTAATATCATTGATCAATGCCTGTGTATAGTCTGAGATTTCTCTCATAAATTTCTGATCATTTTGTTTTCCTTTAGAAATTGCTGTCAGTTTCTTCTCCCAGTCAGCGGTTAATTCTGCTTTCTTAAGATCTTCCGGAACTAGTTCTAATAACTGCTTTCCTTTGGATGTGATATGAATTTCATTTCCTTTTTTCTCAAGAAGATAGCTGTTAAATAATTTATCAATGATATCGGCTCTTGTCGCAACCGTTCCAAGTCCTTTTTTATCCATCTGATCGATCAATGTTCCTTCTGTGTAACGCCCTGGTGGATTCGTTGTTCCTTCTGTCATGGAAATCGTTCCAATCGGATATTCTTTTCCTTTGACTGGGATATTTCCTGCTTTGATCGTGTCTTTTGTTTGAGTTTCCTCTTCGTAGAGTTCTCTCCATCCAAGCTGTTTGATATTCTCTGCTTTTGCACGGAAAAGTTCTCCATTTATGCTTGCTTTCACAGAGAGTTGTTCAGAAATTGCTGGTGCTGATAAAACAGCTAAAAATCTTGCAACAACCATATCATAGATCTTTCGTTCATCGGAACTAAAACTTGTCAATGATGCATACTGCTCTGTTGGAATGATCGCATGATGGTCAGATACTTTTTTATCATTAATAAAACGGCTGCTTGCTTTGATTTCTTTTCTTAATAACATTGCTGCTGCCTTTTTATATGATCCATTCTGACATGCTTTGATCCTGTCTTTTAATGTATCTGTCATGTCATTGGTCAAATATCTGGAATCTGTTCTTGGATATGTCAATACTTTGTGATGCTCATAAAGACTCTGCATGATATTTAATGTCTGTTTTGGTGAAAAGCCATAACGTTTACTCGCTTCTTTCTGCAAAGTTGTCAGATCATAAAGTTCTGGAGCATAGTTCTTTTTCTCTTTTTTTGAAACCTCTGTGATCACAAGATCATGACCTCTTAATTTCTTACCAAGTTCCTCTGCCCATTTCTTGTCAGAAATTCTCTGATTTCCTTTCTGATTCTCCCATGTGAAATTCATTCCTGTTGCAAAAATCTTATAACCGTAATATTTCTGCGGTTTGAAACTCTTAATTTCCTGCTCTCGGTTCATGATCATTGCCAAAGTTGGAGTCTGAACACGCCCACAAGATAACTGAGCATTGTATTTACATGTCAAAGCTCTTGTCGCATTGATCCCGACTAACCAGTCTGCTTCAGCTCTTGATCTTGCTGCACGGAAGAGATCATCATATTCTTTTCCCGGTTTTAAATGTGCAAAACCATCTTTGATCGCTTTGTCTGTTACCGAAGATATCCACAAACGGTAGATTGGTTTCTTATTTCCAGACATCTGTAAGATCCATCTGGCAACTAATTCTCCTTCTCTTCCTGCATCGGTTGCAATGATCACATCTTTGATATCATTTCGAAGGAGTAATTTCTTTACTGTCTGGAATTGTTTGGATGTCTTCTTTAACACTGTTAATTTCCAATGTTTTGGCATCATTGGAAGGACATCCATATTCCACTCTTTGTATTCCTTTCCATACTGCTCAGGATCCGCCAGAGATACTAAATGCCCTAATGCCCACGTTACAATATGATCATTTCCTTCGATATAACTATGCGTTTCCTTCTTATAACCAAGAACTCTCGCAATATCACGCCCAACCGAAGGCTTTTCTGCTAATACTAATCGTTTCATTTTATTATTTAAACCTTTCTAAAATTGTCATCTCAAATTTATTATCCCGACCATTTTAACATATTTTGTGGTATACTGGAATAAAGATATTTTATCGTATTTTTACAGAATTGAGGTATTTACATATGAAATTAATGATCGCATCCGATATTCATGGATCTGCTTTTTACTGTAAACAATTAATCGAAGCATATAAACAAGAACAGCCTGATAAACTACTTCTTTTAGGAGATTTACTTTATCATGGCCCAAGAAATGACCTTCCTAAAGATTACGCACCAAAACAAGTCATCGAAATGCTAAACGCTATCAGCGACCAATTGATCTGTGTCAGAGGAAACTGCGAAGCCGAAGTCGACCAGATGGTACTAAACTTCCCTGTTCTAAGCGAATCCTGCATCCTATACGATGGACAAACCATCTACGCAACCCACGGGCACATAAACTCTCCAGCAAATCCTCCAAAATTACATAAAGGAGATATTCTGTTGACTGGCCATACCCATATCCCAGCCTGGGAAGAATATGATAACTTTTTATATTTAAATCCAGGATCTGTGTCTATTCCAAAAGAAGGATCCGAACATGGGTATATGATTTACGAAGATAAAAAGTTTTTGTGGAAAACTTTAAAAGGTGATGTGTATCATACACTTTAATTCCTTTTATAAAAAAGTGTCTTCGACACTTCAACTCCCCTGCCCCTCATTCTTGAGGGGTGGGTTTCTTTTTTTGTCTTTTTCCTTCATAATAGAATCATGAATATCCTACAAG